>Ga0123340_1007525_pt1 | contig 10403 bp, 13 predicted proteins | sample SirMexnodulemix_FD_89961 | JGI IMG/M metagenome (GOLD analysis project Ga0123340, IMG submission 89961) | Root nodule microbial communities of legume samples collected from Mexico - Siratro Mexico nodule mix | ecosystem: Host-associated > Plants > Roots > Nodule | place: Mexico: Nepantla...
CTAATAACAGTTATAATATATTTTTTGAACTATATTTTTATTTTTTTTACTATCACTTATAAAATAAAGAGGGTGTCTTTAATAAAAAAAAGGTATAAATAGAAAATATATATGTCTAGCCTGTTACACAAAAACAGGATTTAGTATTCCACTACAAAAATATAACCGTTATTATTATTAAAACTAACCTCAATTAGATATTAAATATTACTCATTACAACTCACATATAAATTAAATAATTAATATTCTATTTCATTCGGATACTTATTTTTAAAATTATAATTGGCAAATATTCAGTGTGGTACTAGTTCTCTTTGAATTATAATAAATTAATATTCAATACTCGAAAGTGATTATTTAAATCAATAATGATATTATAAAACAATACTATTCTCAGTAATAATTATAACTTCACTTTGAAATAAATCGAAAGCTTCCTTCATCATAATATATTTTTTAAATTATATTTTCAACATCATCATAAAATAAAGTAAATACACACGCGCACCTTGTTAATATATTTAAACTATTAATAATTTTAATTCTAAATTGTCAAAAAACCTCACAACTGTTTTTCAAAATATATAAAAAAAATTATTTTCCGTTTTAAACGATATATTATGATAAAACCAAAATATAGTCAAATAAAAGAATTCACACTAATAATTAGTCAATTTAGGAAAAAGTGAAATTAGTTTTAGAATAAGTACTTCAAAGTACTATAAAAGACCTAAATAGACTATTACTAGATTATTCAGTTTAAAATGATAAAGACAATATAGGCAATTTCTTCCTCTGAGGCGGTTCCAAAATATTCTGTTTTTGTTTCTTTCTGTTTTCTTCACTCCAAACTTTACACTTCTCTCCCTCCTCAGTTCCACTTCACTCACCCTTTTCATCACTTATCTTAACTTTTCCCCCTTTTTAATTCAATTAATTTCTTACATTTGGGGTTTTCGATTACTATTTTGAATCACGATTCGCTTCTCTTTTCGTTTTTCCTTATTGAATTTACCACTTAGGGTTTAAGGGTCGCCGAAGGACCCTCGATTCGAGCTACAAATCTAGGTCTGCTTTGTAGGTGGGTGACGGTCAGGGCTATCGCACTTTGTCATTCTCGCGCATCGAAAGGAGGTAACTTTATGAACATTCGAATGCATATGTCGTTTTCGTCATTACCCAAGGTTCTAAGTAAATTTATCAATTTTTGTTTTCTCCAATCGTTGCCCATTTGTCTTTTTTATTGATGGTTGCATTTTATTTTTGTTTTGTTCTGGTGTTAAAATTTTGCCCTGTTTCATGCCAAAGGTCAACGAAATCTCCTACGATTGGTATAAACTGGAGTTATCAACATAATGTTGTTGGATGTGAATCGTAGTAGTGGGTTTTATATCGCAACTCGTATTCTCCATCTAGCTGAATGGCACCCATTGGAGCAGCAAGGTTGAGTAGGGCTTGAACCTGGAAGCCCTCTTTTCTTCCCTCGTAAATCAAGTAAGAACTTCAAGTGTTTCTTTGGTAAAATGATTGATTTTGAAGATATCATACTTTATTATTGTTGGCATAGTGAACTTAACTGTTTTGTTGTTGGCATAGTGAACTTAACTGTTTTGTTGTTGCTGCTGTTGTTGTAGATATTTAAGTTTTTAGGCTGATAATCAATCATCTCTAGGGTCCAAGCTCCCCATGTTCGGAAAGACTCTTTCTTTTGCCTGTGTGATGGGGTGCTGTAGTTGTTTTGGGTTCATCAGGACATCTAACCGTCAAAGACAAAGGTCTAAGCCTGCCATTAACAATAATCTCTGCCAGGAGCCCCTGTTGGATGTTGATGACGACATTGAAGATGAAGAGGGCGAGGATTTGTATAACGATGAGGTTAGTAACACTAGTGTAGATGATGCCGAGGAAGAAACTCGTCCCAAGCGATCAGAAGACATTTTGAACTTGAGGGTAGAGCATGGCATGGTTTGTAGGCAGTTTCCTGTTAAAGATACTCACAAAGTTGTTCGCACGGAGGTAATTGTTGTGTGAGTGTAGCACTATGGTTTTTGCACCAATGGTGATTTTATTTATTTATTTATTTATTTTTTTTGTATAATCAGATATCAAGACTAGGTGAGCTAGTAGTATTTGATTGTTGGTTGATCTTTGATTATATTTGGGTGAAAATTGTACTCACTGTATTAAGTGGTTTATGGTTTCCAGTTTGTTCATCTCTTTTATGATGTGGTGTGTTTATTATGAGCTGCAATATAAATTTATTATATTTACTTAATATAAATAGAAAATGAACTATTATAGATTTTTAATGGAATGCTACATGTCAAAGAGTTTGAGTTTAATTTTTATATCATACATACACCATTTTCAGTGTTAAACATGGAGTTGTGGCTGAATATTTGAAATGTCTTGGGTCATTGTTTTGTCTTCTCAGTTATTGTGTTATCTGCTTCTTGTACTCATAAGTTCCTGGTTTATATTAATCTTGCAATGAATTTTATATCTCTCTCACTCATAATCAAGTTAGATGGCTATTGCTATAATGCTATTTGAAGATTTATTATTATTTACAAAACACTTCTCTGTTGTTGTGAATATCTTTTCTCTCAGAACTTGGAAGTCATATTGAACTTTTATTTCCCTTTTAGGATGAAAATGGGAACAAGATGATAAATGAGTATATTCGTGAGTATAAGATTGGTTCTGGTAGCTATGGAAAAGTGGTGAGTGTACTATTCGTGGTACCTAATTACCTTTCCAGTCTCAATGAAGACAATTTTCCTGAACCACTTTCTTACGCACATTACAGGTTCTTTATCGAAGCTCTGTCGATGGAAAGCATTATGCAATCAAGGTAAGGAAACATTTTGGTGCTGGTGGAGAGATTACTCATTACTGTAGGAAACATGACCATATGGACATAGTTTTTTGATACTGGGCTTTAACAAGTATTAAATGTTCCAATAATTATCAAGATAATGGTGTTTTTTGTCGTTTGTTGAGCTTAAATCTTTTCAATTGAAGGCCTTTCACAAATCTCATTTACTGAAGCTTCGAGTTGCACCCTCAGAAACTGCTATGACTGACGTACTACGAGAGGTATATTTCTTCATATCTTTGGTTTTCAGTCTGAATTCTGAAGTGGAAATATGTTTAAAACATGAATATGTTAAATTTTGGTAAATGCATTATATAATTAACTCATATCTGCCTCTAAATGGTTACACCTCATGTGCCATCTGTTTTTGTCTGTGATTCTCTTTATACTGTAGTCTCCATTTATTTACTTTTAGAAAGTACCACATTCTTTCTTTGTCAAAATTTGTCCCTCCCATTTTCTGAAAAATTCTGTTGCATATTTTTCAGCTTATTATGCTTCCTGGTTTGGTATTTATGATAAACTATGTTTTCTAAATTTATCTGCTTTAGCTGTTGATGTCTCTATAGTATGTTAAAAGGCCAATGTCATTTTTCTTTTTCCAGGTTCTTATTATGAAAATGGTGGAACATCCTAATATAGTCAATCTCATTGAGGTGATTGATGACCCAGAGTCGGATAACTTCTACATGGGTACTAATGACTAGTTTCTTCTTGGTTTTCTTATTTAATGATTTACTAAAATTTATGTGTATTTGAGTTGAAGTGAAGAATAATAATACCTTTAAAGTACTATGTTTGACTGCTGTTTTTTCTTATACAGTACTTGAATACGTAGAAGGCAAATGGGTTTGTGAGGGTACAGGTCCCGCATGTGGCTTAGGTGAAGAGACTGCTAGGAGATACTTGCGTGATATTGTTTCTGGATTAACATATCTTCATGCTCATGTAATATTTCTCTATCTATCATTTTGTGCGTCATAATGATTAAGTCTCTCTCTTTCAGTGTCAATATATAATGATCTTCATGTTAAACAAAGAAAATAAATTATGAAATGACATCATTTATGTTAGATGCTCATACTCTTATTCACAAATATGCTTAAAGTAGTTTGATCAAGTTAGTGATTTTTTTTTTTCTGGAAAAGCAGAACATAATACATGGGGATATTAAACCGGACAATCTGTTGATTACAAATCATGGTACTGTGAAGATAGGGGATTTCAGTGTCAGCCAGGCTGTTGAGGTAATGTTATTCCTGAGCCCACATGTAAAATTGATTGATTACTTAAAATAATATCAAAGCTGTTGAGTTTACAGGGCATTAATGTTTCTTCAACTGCAACATGGGAAACTTTTCTTTTAAGGGAAACTGAAATATGATTGAACATGTGTGAAACTTTAAATGTGATTATAGGAAAGTATGAAAGTTGATTAATGTACTCATCAATAGTTGAGATTAAAGTAATGACTTCATTAAACAAGTTTGTTGTAACAAAAAATTTTGCTAGTGGCAAGGCATAGGAACTCGTGATTTTCCCTATAGGTGATTAGTCGATCATCAATGATACAGTTGATTCTGGCCTACTGAGTTGAGATGATATAGAACTAGGTATGAAACCGGTAATGATAGAAGATGGAGAGACAGAAAGAGCGAGATCAAAGAGTTGTCACCACACCGCACTTGTTTTTGTTTCAGTGTGTCTAGAATGTGCAACAACCATGTTTTTTTTTTTTTAAGACATAACCATTAAAAACAATAGATGATAAAAATAACTCATGACTAAAAATAGGTTCATAATTCATAAATGTTAATGCATAAAACAATTAATAAATTCACAAATGTTCAATACAAATAAATTATCCAAGGAAATCCTTCATATTAAACTCAGGATAATCATCTTCCTCCCCCATACGATCTTCATTTTCATTAAGGTCATCACCATGACCTTCATCATTTTCAGCAATTGGAGGAACCTCCAAATCATCCATAGGTGCAACAACACCTCCTCTACTAGCATCTTCATCTTCATTTTCTCCAACTTCAACTAAGATGTCTTCATCTTAAGCATCTAAACTTGAATTTGCTTCATTCTCCTCCACAATCCATTCATCATCAGAAACAAGATCATCAATGTTATAGTCTTTTGTTTTCTTAACATCCTTTTGCTTTTGCAATCTTGAATTAGTCATCACAAAGACCACATCATTCATGGTCTTTTGTTGTAAGCGATTTCTTTTCTTGCTGTGGACCTAAATAATTATAAAATTAATTAACACATCATATTAAGCTCTCAAAAATAATTATAAAATCAATTTCATAAATTTAAATTCTTACTCTCTCAAAAGCACTCCAATTACTCTCACAACTAGATGAACTATAAGTCAAACTCAATATTCTAATTGCAAATCTTCACAACTTCAAATGTTCATCACCATATGATTCTCACCATTGTGATAGAGTTTTGGTTTCAAGTGCCTGTTGAGCTATCTGACTACCAAAAAATCCTTCTTGAAACTCTCAATTTGAGTATCAACCTTACTGATCTCATCAATGTCTCCCACCAACCTATCCAAACAATCATACATTCCATGTTTCACCTCATAATGAGCTTTAAACTTAGGATCATAGTGCAACATGGATTAAGGTAATAGCCTGTAATGGCCTATGCAATTGGTTGTTTCATCTTTGATCAATGATTTCTGAAAGGGGAGTGTAGCTAAATAAGATAACAATAAATAAATTAATCTCCAAACAAAGTCTATTTTTGTAATAAAACAAATTAATCTTCCATGTCACCTTGTTCTTCTCTCAAAACTCGTTGAATCATACAAGTAAGCAAGTATACTCGCAATTTTAACAACACTGAACAGAACCCATGTTACAGTTATAAAATCCAAACCAACAGTAACTCCCTAACTAACCAAATGACTGTTTTTCTCTTTCTTTTTACACATCGCATATGTCAGGCACACATCTTGTTAGAGATGTTGGAACATTGAATGGGTTAGGATTTTGGAAGTCCTAGAAGCTTATATGGAACTTGTAATGGTTTCTGTAATCTTGGGATATAGTTATCAATCTTGGAATCCAAGACAAAGGGGCTGATGACAAAAACCCTATAGGGGGGGATAACCACTTTCCCACAGATTTTAACTGATGACGACAATGGAGGTCGTGTTTGGCAGTGCCTTAAACGCCCCACACAAACACAACATGGTGGGGGATCTTGATAATCCTTAATACAGCCATGCGCAGTAGTTCAATTTGCAAAAGAGCCACGCGACCTTCCAGTGAGTACAAAACTTCATTTTAGCAGCCACAAGCCATTCACCTTGAGGACAAGGTGATGAACCTTTAGTGGGGCAGGAGTGTTAAGATAGCTGTTAGTTGTCAGTCTGTTCACAAGTTAGTTAGTCGGGGCTTGAATAATTGGAGGAAAGAAACAATTTAAAACGTGAGAGTGCAATTTTCCCGGGAATAAAGATATCTAGGGATATCTTTTCATAACCTCCTAACAAACATGAGAATATTTATTCTAATCTTCGCATTCATAGAAGTTAAAGGAAATGACGTGAAACAAATACCCTCTGTGCTCGTGTGTTAAATGGGGGAACTACAAAAATATCCACAACGTGCATATACTAAATTAATTAAAGCACAGGGTAAAAAAGGGTATTTTCCAGTGTATAATACAATGTCTTATCCCATTAAGTGACGTTGGCTCTGAAATTTTGCGATGAAGAATAGCAGAAATGATTTTGGTGGCCATGCTTTTCTAACGCCCCATCACATTGAAAAGTGAAGCAAGCATCGTTTTGGTTGGGGCTGCATCCCCTAGTCTGTTGCCATATATCCCACTAATGATCAGCATATGTAGAGAAAAAATAATGCCTTTTCCCCTATAAATAAATACAAAGGAAAATACGAGGCAGAGTTGGTTGGGCAAAAAACAGCCAATCTGCTATAACACAGGAAAATACAGAGGAGAAAAAAATTAGTATAGAAGACTAAAACTATAATTCTGTTCTCAGTTGGATCATTCACATCTTATCCTAGTTCATTCTATTCTTTCTAACTTTTTTTTTACAACAAACTTTGACAGTTTCATTTTGCAGGACAATAAGGATGAGCTTCGTCGATCACCTGGCACTCCTGTTTTCACTGCACCAGAGTGTATTTTAGGTAGCTTTTACTTTTTCAAGCCTGCAAGATTCTGTTGATATGTAGTTGAAGTACAGGTTCTCACTGCTGTTGTGTCTGGTTATGTTTATAGGTCTGACCTATGGTGGTAAAGCTGCAGACACGTGGGCAGTAGGAGTTACTTTATACTGTATGATATTGGGTGAATATCCTTTTCTTGGAGACACACTTCAAGATACATACGACAAAGTAAGACACACAGACATATGTGACAAAGCAAGAAAGACTCAAGTTTTTATTATAATCACAACAAAAATGTCACTTTTCGCGAGTTCTAACCTTTACTTTACAAAACTTCATAACTTTTTCACCTGATATGACATTTATGTTGACTGGTGCCAATATCACGATCTTAACTTCTTGTTTTTTTTAATTCAGATAGTCAATAATCCTTTGGTACTCCCCAACGATTTGAATCCGCCATTGAAGAACTTGATAGAAGGCTTACTTTCCAAAGGTATGCATAACGTTCTGTATTTTTGTCATGTCACGTGACTATATTTTCCTTGTTAATGATCAAGTACATTTGAAATCTGCAGACCCAAGACTACGGATGACTTTGGGTGATGTTGCGGAAGATAGTTGGATTATTGGAGATGATGGGCCAATTCCCGAGTACCTTTGTTGGTGCAAAAGGAAGAGCTTGGGGATTGAAGACCATGATGACAGCAAGACCAACTAAAATTGTTTTTAGCTTGCATTTATGTACAGTTGAAAGCCCTGATTTTTTTCCCCTTAGACTCTTGGTATTTTATGATTATATAGAGGCAGTCTTGAAGGAATCTCAAACTTTAAGAAAATGTGGCTCATCTAGGCTTGTTAAGTAGCAAAGGATAAAAAATGTTTATTTATTTTTTGGTGAAAGAATTTGATTTCCAGAAGTAGAAACCTATGTTTATCATTGTATACGTTGATCATCAACAAGCACAAGGCCTTTTTGGTTCATTTTTGCATAATGGCTGCCAATTAAGGAAAATGGCTACCCTGATAATTTCCACGGTCTGTAAAAAAAGTCTAAGTAATTCTGTGCTTCAATGATGCAAGTAAAATACTTGTTCTGATACCAAACTATCAAGCATCGCAATGAGCTGGAGCAACTTTATAGATTCTGATTCTTATGTCACGTGGAATAAAGCAGCTATCATGTTCTTATTCTATGCGCTTTTAATGATAAAGGGTGAAAAGCACCAACCCAAAGAAGCATTTGTTGCCGTCGTTGTTATTATTATCTAGACTTTTCCTTCCTCTGCATGTGCCTCATCTTTATACCACAGAAACAGACAAATTAGGGATACATTTTGGTTTTATATCATAATCAGTTTGCTGGAGCATTGTTTTTTATACTTGTATTTTGCTTTGGAGATAATCTCATTTATGTAGGACAGACTCAACCAATTTCATACAATGACTGGCATAAATATTATTATTTTATGTCATCAATCAATTTTTCAGTCTGGCCCCAGCCTGTGCATGCTAGAAAGTCGTACTGTATGAAAAGGCCGAGAAAATTGCTTCTGAAGTAAAGTTTGATATTAAATGGAAAGGCAAAAGACTATTACAAGTGGATGACATGATATAATAAAAGCATCCCATATTAAACTAAAATTTCTTCAAATAAAAGCATTTTTCATCTTTAAAGTAACACTAATCTTTACAAGTATAAACTGATTGTCTTAAATATATTTCTTTGAGGTCTAATATTTTGAAATTATTTTTACTGGAATATATATTTATTCCAATCTTAATTCTATTAACCTTATTAAGATTATTACATTAGATATTGTCCACTTCAATCTCTAGTAATTTTGTTACAATAGATGTTTCAAATGAATTAAAGGAGAAGTATAAGTTATCTATTAAATGATGTAAAGTGAAACATCCCACAAAACTTTACCAGTAATATTTTTTTTCCTACCCATTCACTTAAGAGAGGAAGAAAAAGAACATAAATAAAAGTCAAATAGGATTGGTTATACTTATCAAATCCAAGCTTTAATAATTTCAAATGAAAATATACTTTTTTTTAGCTCTTCATAATCTTAATCTGATACAATTTTCACAGTCATAACTTCACTTGTTATGAAAACTATGTAGAAGAAAATCTATAAGAAAACTAAAAATTTAATAAGAAAATAAAAATAAACTTGGAATTTCTATTTATAAATTTTCATCTCTATTCATTTAAAATCTATTATTGATAATTTTCACATAAGCTTTTTAATATATTGTAATAAAATGAATCAAACTTAAATACTATTAATACTAAGTGTAGCAAAACTTAGTTTTTCTATTAATTAAAAAGAAATTCAGATTCTACTAGAAAAGGTTAATTAATTTTTTTTAAGTGAACATCAATTACAAACATACCAATATTTCTGTTCTGATACAGTAAAAATCATTTAAGTAATATGATAACTATCATAAAAAGAATAAGAAACAGTGGTATTATGTTGTTTTCATAATGAAAGTTTTGAATGTTGGTGTGAATAGGTGGAGAATTTATACACATAGGTAGCATGGGATAGGTCAAAAGTACAGCGTAGAAGGGACCACAGTGACTAAGCTAGCAGGAGATTACTGTGTCAGCAAGCCACTCTGAAATCTGCATAAAACCAATCTCAATTTTCTGACACAGAGTGAGAGACACCACTACTACCACTCCCTCTGCTACAAAAGAAGAAAGAAAAGAAGCACCCATCTCAAATATCACCTTCATAAATTATTGTTCTATTCCATCACATCAACTACCCCCATCAAGATAAAACCTTTCCTTTCATTCAGTGCAGTGCCACTGCTATTAATTACTTCCATGTGGATCCATTGAGCCAAGAGCCACTTCAAAGTTAACACCAACTTCACTGCCAAACATTTTCTACCCCTGTACCTTAACCACCTTTTTTATTCTCATTCTTCTTCAAACAATTCAAAAAAGTATTATGGATGAAAAAAGTGACACTCATGGTTTGTGTCATTTTTAATTTTAGGTTAAGGGGTGCACATGTTTTTCATTCATAGTGTTTGAATTTATCTGGTGACTGTGATTATTTTCAGTTCTTAATCTTAGTTTTTCTCTCAATTAATTTCAATATTGACTAATTACAAGTTTTATTAACTTGATGAAAAGCACTTTTTATTATTATTATTTCAGAAAATAAACATCTTTGTCATTGAAAATGATGTAAAGAATTCCTAAACCATATCATTGACGTTACTTTTGCTTTGACTACAATCTAAATATCTACTTATAGATTTTGATAAATAATTTTGAAAAATAAAATAATATATTTAAATTTATATATATTATCACTGTTACTAATAC
>Ga0123340_1007530_pt1 | contig 10398 bp, 11 predicted proteins | sample SirMexnodulemix_FD_89961 | JGI IMG/M metagenome (GOLD analysis project Ga0123340, IMG submission 89961) | Root nodule microbial communities of legume samples collected from Mexico - Siratro Mexico nodule mix | ecosystem: Host-associated > Plants > Roots > Nodule | place: Mexico: Nepantla...
ATATATTATAGATTGAAAATATTTAAAATTATACTATAAGTTAATTTTAAATCGAGTAATTTAAAATTAAAAAATAGGTTTAGAAATCCATACAATTTAAAGTAGGATTTCACAATTTAAAAATCTATAAAATTATTTCAATGTATTTTCAGATTATGTCAAAAATTTTAAAAAGTATAACAAATTATACTATTTAAAATAAATTTTTAGATTCAGAAAAATACATTTGAATTTCATAATCCAAAGATAGGTCTTTTAGACATTTCCAACACCTCCATGAAAATGTACGAAGAAATGAAGGTGCAAAAAGTAATGGTATATTTCATCTCTCGTTCTAAAATTCTGAGTACTTACAACATAGTTCATTTTGTGTTGAATTTGTTGAGTCATGAAAATGTACGAAGAAATGAAGGTGCAAAAAGTAATTGTATATTTCATCTCTCGTTCTAAAATTCTGAGTACTTACAACATAGTTCATTTTGTGTTGAGTTCTGAGTCGTGTTACTACCTATCTAACACAAAAATACTATTATTTTCTATATCTTATATTTTCTCTTACACTCCACTTTCAAAATATTTATTTAATAGGTTGTGATTTATATTTCCTTTGAAGTTTCAAATTCTATATTTGTGTTATACACTTGAGTTTGTGCTTTGGCATTTGTTTGTAATAGATATTGTTAGAGATTAACGTTTTGTTGAAGTTGGGTAGTAAATTTTTGGTGTTCTTTTTATCAATTTATTCGACATTCTTTTGTATGTAATTTAAAAGATGTTTTAGATTGGACAATTCATAATCAAAAATTGTAGTTTCAGATGTTATACAGATCTAGAAGACTAAATAATTTATCTCTATTTACATAATTTCTAACTTAATTCTCGCAGTTAATTTTTACTTACAAATTAGTCAAAAACAAAAAGTTATATTCTAAATCATGCAATGTATAATACAAATTTCAAGTTTTGGATTGGCCAATCCAAAAAACAATATTAGTTTGACATAAATGATTGTGTGTGGACATAAATGATTATATACTTGAAAGTTGATATAATAATTAAGTTTGACAAAAATAGGTGATTAACTTTGAAGGGAAAAAAATAACAAAGTTGATATGTTAATTAATATGGATGAATTTTCTTTTATGTTAAAATTCCTTATATCTTAAAATGTGAGTCAAAAAAAAAGATATTGAGTTAAAGGAAATTGTAGTGAAACTTCTACAATGAACAAAATGAGTAAAATATGTCATTATTTAAGTTAAAAATGTGAAAAATAACATATCTTAATATTATAATGTATTTATATTGTTTAGTAAACAAGATTACTTACTTGAATTGGTCCATTAGATAATATTAAGATTATATTTATTATTATTATATTAAAATTTAATATCTAAAACTAAAATATGAACAACACAATTTGATCCTCAAATATCAAAAATGGATGATGGAAGAGATAAAACTACATCTTAATTTATAGTTTTTAGGAAACTAAGATATGACATATTTACTTAACTAACATTACTCACATTCTCAAGCTTTAAGTTTATTGAGTTTAATTATCACTTTCTTGAACTTTAACAATTAAAGATGACCCAAGTGATCATGTAAAAGTTTAGGAAATGGGAATAAAAAAAGAAGGCACAAATAAATTTGTTTTAAAATAATATAAATCTATAAATTCATATCCTTCACCAATCATTCAATAGGTACTATGTTCTATAACAAAAAAAACTGACATCAGAAGTTATGGACACAATTTAAAGATTTGGTTAATTGACTTAAAACACAGGTTCAATAAACAAATAAGAATAAGAAGAACAAGAAAGAAGAAAAGAAAAGTCGAACAATCCCTTTAAAAAAAATTTTAAAACCATTGGTTAAGACTCGATGAAATGAGGATTTTTAAGAAAAGAAAGGAATGAGAACAAAGAGATATTATCAAAAATATTATCAAAATGACCTAAATCAACTATCTATTAATTTTGACTTTTCACAAATTGTAAGATATAAGTTATTGTCATGTTGAGATTTGTAAATGATTATATCAAGTTGTTATATTTGAACCTCAAATATTCTTAATATTTTTCATTAAAAAATTTGGACTCAACAACTTTGTCTTTAGTTATATTGGTATGACTCATTCTCTTACAATCGGTGCATTGAAAATGTTTTTTACCACCATACTCTTCTTTAGTATTGTCTCCTCTTTTTCCACGTGTAAATATCGTGACATGAGATTTATCAAGCTCTTGAACATTCCTACTTTAAAGAGTTGAATCTAGAAAAAATCATGTTGTCAAACTTGTCGTGTATGAAACTTCAAGACATGTTAAAATTTTATCTCTGTACTAAAGTCTGATTCATGACCTAAAAAATTATAACCATATAAAATTTGTTAAACTTACTCTTAATATTATCTAATCTAAACTTCTAAGAACATTTCAATTCTTTTATGACTAAAAGATATCATGTCATGATGACGTGTTTGTTTAAGAGAAGTCAATCTTTTGATAGAGCATAAAGGCATTGAAAGATCTGAAATCTGAATGTACCCATTATTTTGGATTCCACAAATTGTCACAATAAATCACAAAATTAAAAATATATTTTCTTCAAATGTTAAGCTTGATCTTAACATACTTACTCTCATTTTATTTTAGGTGATCATTTAGCAATAAATCATAGTTCAACTAAGGCAAACTAGGAGAGAGGATTTTTTTCCATTAGGTTTTTCAGAAGTGGTCTTTAAGAGTTTGAAGAAGGTGGCAAGTGCATAAGATATATTGGACAAAAGAGACGAACAAAACAATGAATAAGAGAGAAATTGTGATGAAGAATTACATATTTTCCCTTCAATCAAGTTAGAAATGGAGAATCTAAGGACAAAACAGGACTAAAAGGTATAACGAACCCTATAGAGGAGGCATGATATCACTTCAAAGTGAGGAAGACGGTAAGTGGGAGACATGCCCCTAGCAACAGCAAATAGAAATGGTGTGTGCGGCGACATGTGGGATTAATTAAACCTACAGGACTTGTGGGGTTAATTGGTGCTCAAAGAGATACTTTAGATCTAGTGGTCACTGAAAAAAATGATTTTGAACAACAATAGATAATTGTCGAACCACGATAAATGTTGGTTGGACAATGTATTCAAAAAGAAAAATATTAGTTAGAGAGCTTAATTTTCTTCATTGAAGTTCTCGTATTTATATTAACAGTAATTTTTTATATATACAATAAGGTGAGGAAAGAGTGAAAAAACAAGAAAAGATGTATCCAAGGTCCTAGATGCAAAGATGGATACATAAAAAAATGCAAAAACTTTCTGGACCTCTCCATCAGTAACACCAAAACAATTAAAACTCCTACATCTATAATTAAACAGCTATTAAAAAATATTTTTTTAAATATATCTCTATAAAATATTTTTCGAAACATAAACTTTGTTACAAAAAAAAATTCATAATTTTCAAAAAATATTTTCTGAAACATAAATTTTATGCTTCAAAATATATTTCCTAAACTAAGTTTCAAAAAATGTTTTTCAGAATATAAAATTTACATTTCACAGAGTATTTTCTAAAAAAATTCTAAAAATATTTTCCACCAGAATATTTTGAAAAACGACACCTCCTTCCAGATTTGAAATAAAATATCAGAGATATTTTTGTATTTTTTAAATTCATAGGCTGCTGGTTTGAATTGATGAGGTGCAGGAATTTTTTCCCGAAAATTACCTGTAGATCTTACTAAATAAAAACTAAACCTAACGTCCTGTACATTCGAAACATTGTTCCGTAAATTTTCAACTTCTACAAGGAAATTTGGACGTTGGTATTTGAATATGCATATGGAAAAACTTCTGTTCTCTGGTAGGGCAGGAGTGTGTATGTTCTTTGATTCATTTTTTATCAAAAGAAAATATGAAGTCGCAAACTAATGACGCCGTTCATTTGAAAAAGGGAAGGTCTGTCACCGATTCCATACCTGCCCTAGGGCTAAATGTTTGCGAACGGAAAATACAGAGAACAAACTTATTTACACTCATCTTTTTTAAAACCATTATCAAGAGAGTCAACAACATATAGTGTGACCTGAGAGGCTGAGACTAAGTACTACCTCAATATATCAGGCTCTGCTTTATGTATACAAGGATGAAATATTAAAATTGTAGCTATATAAGGAAAAAGAATGAGTCATCTCAGCCTTTGCTGCATCCCAAAGCTGCAGTCTTATGCACATCCTCCCTGGAACAGCAAGCTTGCAAGAGAGAAATATGAAAGCAAGGCAAGGACCATTCAGATAGTATTTTAAAATAACAAAATATAATTTACCAACCAATAATAATAGAGGGATGGGGGTAGGGGAAAAAGATTTAACAATTTTTTTTCTCTTTTGCCAAACAATATGGCTCATCAATTCATTGCTAAGGAAAAAAAATCATAGGTACTTTTCAGATTCAAAATTAGATTTTAATCTGCATATAGTTTCCGCATAAAAAAACTTCACACCTTTAATCAATTAAAAATCACTGATAGGACAAGTAAAATTAAAATAATTATCACAAATTCAACAATCTTATATACATGACCCTGTAGGTAAAACTCTTACACTATTGTAATCAAATTCTAGAGACTAAGACTACTTACCGTGAAAATATGGCTTAAGGAAGTTCATTCCTCATCACTATCATACACAACTGCCATCCGTCGATGGGTGGCTGCTTTCCTAGGAGGAGAGTCCTCATCAGATTCAAATCCCTTCCTCTTGGCACTGCCTCTAAACTCCTTACTCTTTTGCTTTGGTTCCTGCAAGAAAACATCCAACTAGTTTCAAAATCACAGCATAGCAATCGAATATCCTTATTTCCACCTAAATTTATGACTCATAAAAGTACAACAATTAGGGCAGAAAACACTACAAGAAAACAAAAAAAGGGGAATAAGGATAGTCAACAAATTGATGAAACATGCTGGGTGTTTTGAAAATGTCGTGGGATTTCATCCATAGTTGTGACACTTGAGATCTCGCAAAAGGGGAATAAGAGAGAAGTCCATATGCATAAAATATCTAACAAACAATGCTTTCATCATCTAATGAACTTTCACCCTACCCACAAGATGTACAAGCACAAAGAGGACACGCGTAGGGCAGTCTTACAAACAAAAATAAAAATATCTCCACAATACAAACCAGTACATAGAATGGAACATTATAAATGGGAAGATTTAAAAACAACGAAACTGCATGAACTAATCACGTGTAATATATCTTCTTATCAACAGTTATGGAAGCAATCCTCAAACTAAAAAGAAATAACTACATGTACCTACCACCAAAAATTTAAATATGAATTATTTTTTAATAAAATATGCAGAGTACCTCCTCTTCCTCTTCTTCTGATGCATCATTAACTTGTTCTGCCTCCTCATAATGATCTTCCTCTTCTTCATCGTCCTCATACTCTGGCTCAGTATCCTCATCCCTCTTGCGCGGAGGAGGCCTCTCATCTTCCTCTTCATCGGTTTCATACTCGGATTCCTCTCTCTCATCATCAGGGTAACCCATTGGATTTCGAGAGGATTTAGCAGGTGGGAAAGAAGACTTGCGAGGAATATCTCTAGGTCCCTGTGACTAAATTCCAGAAAATAACCCTCATCAATGACAAATGCAAAAAACAAACAACATCCATACAAATTCCTGGAGAGTGAGAAACAATACCTTTTTGGCATTCATAATTCGTTTCTCTGCTCGGGCTTCTGCTTCTAAATCATCCTCAAAGCGGCGCTGAGAACGACGAGAATCATAGTAATCTGCTTCATCCTCCTGGGCGAAGAAAGATAGGTAAATAATGGAACTGTCATAGTTTTATGTAGGTAGAAATGCTTACAGAAAATTGAAAGAGACACATTAGCAAAACAAAAACAGACTTTTATGGAGGAAACAAACTAAAACTATACCTCATCCAATGCATCCTCTAAAAACCCAGGAGAAAGTTGACGCCTCCTATCCACAGCTGGAGTATACTTCCGGCTCACCTTCTCACGCTTTCGGTTAAGAAGCACATTGGCCCGAATATTTTGACTTTCAGCCTGTAAAAGATATAGAGAAATTAGATGGTGGTACCCAAGAGAAACTACACATAACTATTGAATTATTGATTATACCTTCTCTTTTTCCTCTTTTTCCCTCTCAGGATCAATGTCAGTAATGCAGTTTTTAACCTTGTAAACCTTCTTATGCCTTGAGTCAACAAGGGCAGTCAACAACCGATGAGAATTTGATGACAAGGAAGATGGAATAAACCTCATTTTCCTCAATAACCTTCCTTGTGATTGAAGGATTCCCTGTAAGCAAGTAAACATGGACAATTAGGGGGAAACAGTAATTTATCAAGACATCCACAGGAATAAAGAAATTCACCTTTCCGTGTCTAAGGAAAAGATGTGCTTGATCATGCTGTGCATCTTGCACTGATATGTCAAGAACTTCATTCCCAATTAAAAGCTGCAGACTGCCATCAGACCATCTCACAAAGCGGGCATTGCTTTCATACTACAGTAATAGAAAATCCATGATACATTTTTTGTAAACAATGATATACTGCAACCTGATCATGAATGACATATCATATCATACCACCAAAAAACCTGGTGAGAAAAGGCTTTGGTTGTTCTACAAAGTTAAAGGTTAAACATAATAGAACATGGAGCATGTTATTCCTATTTGGTACTAATGACTTTGTTGAAGTACTTCTCCGCCCTAGTGATCAGCTTCAAATTCGATACCCCATATCCTTAAAATATCATAAACTTTCTTAACATATTATAAATCTACTACAGTTCAAAAAAATCATGGTCATCCATGCACATCAAAACTAAATCAGCTTTCGTCAAGCAAAGGGCAAAATTTATATAGAAAAGAAATTGTAGACTCTAGAATCTTAAAGAATTTATTTAGCCACTTTATCCTGAATCATCTCATTAAGCTCGAAATTCAAAAAGAAATATTTTATGACATAATTAGAAGAGTAAAAGGTAGTAGAAAGGAATACAAAAGAAGTTACACACAAGAATATCAGAATCTTCTTCATCCCAACTATTTAGAGTTGACAAATTATAATTGATAGCATGCATAAGAAACGGTATCCAATTACTTACAGATGCTGTGCCGTCAGGATTTCTAGCAGTCCTCCAACGTACTATATTATTCTCCAACCTAATGCGCTTTCTGGCTCCAGATTCATCAGTTACAAAAGTATCCTCTTCCACATATGTTTTAGGATCAAATGGTTTTGGATCAACACCCATAATATTGGAAACTTTAATCATGTTCATCTGCCAATAGAGAGAGAGAAAGAGAGAGATTAAAATACAAGTGGCTGAATAACGAAATTCAACGTGTCTTACCAGAATGCACATCATTAGAAAAGGCAACGCATCTATACATAAAACCCTGAGTGATATCACGTATTAAAATGTATTCATCATGACCTTGTTATCATATAACCTGATGTTGTAGAATTCTCATCTAATTTGCAACATGTCACCAACTTTGACATGGGGATGTTATCAAGAAACTGTCTTAAAAGATACATTTCAAATTCAGGATTCACTCACACACACTACACATGCCAACTTCTTTATCACAACAATGGGAACGACACAAAAGTGGAGTGAAAATTACTCACGTTTTCCAGCCACATAGTTAAACCCTAGTTTAAAATTAAAATATAAAATAAAAATAAAGGTTCTCACTCGAATAACTAAACTTATTAATTAGAAGCAGACCTTTTCTGGAAGAGCTGGAGGAGGTCGTAATGGAACTTCCAACTCTAAAGGGGGCCCAAGTGGTTTCTCTTTAGTTTTTATCTCAAAGTTTTCCTCCTCTGATTCATACTGGTGATCTTCATCAGCAAGTATATCTTCTGGTCTCAGGTTCTTTCCGTAGCTTCCTTCCTCCTCCACGGGATATCTCTGGGGCAGGAAATCAATTATCAATTCTTAAAACTAGGGCAATTCACAGACAAAGGAAAAATGTCATTATTGACACCAATATCACTATTGGCACCTTTACTCACATTTGAATCTTGTTCAATATCCTGCTGAGCAGCATACCCCATTTCCTCATCTTCATCAAAATCACCAAATACATCACGAATTTCAGGGGCCGCATGCATATCACGAGTCTCATCTTCTTTTTCATCTCTGGGCGACACACTACATTTAAACAAAAAAAAGAAACAAGTTATTAGTATCAATGTCATGCAGCAGTTATAAAAAATTGGCAAGGTTAGTTCTTTGATGTTTGATCTCCTAACTTCATTTAATTTTTCACTTTGGTCCTCTAATTATGCGCTGTACAACAAGTTCATCCTTTCAGTTAGAATGAAAATGTTATGTGTAGTTAGCAGAGAGGATGAATTTGTCAACCGGTACTGGGTTAGAGGATCAAACTAGGGTGCGTTAGAATCCCAAAATTTAGAAAACAACATAATTAAGCACAAAAAGTCTTAGGTCATCAGTAATACCCTGTGTTCTATCCTGTGCGCTAATCAACGAAACATGTTTTAACAAGCATGTCAACACTAACAATGGAAAACATCAACCCATCCAGAATTATCATACACAATTCAGCCACGTTTGTCCACAATTTTCCGTGAAACGTTATACCTTGGGCTTCTAGCTTCGTCGACTTCTTCCTCCTCATCGTCGTGGTGCTCGTAATGATTCTCCTCCGACCTCTCAGATCCGCTCTCAACGACGTCGTCCCGGCGCTTACTCGTGACGCCTCGCTGGCTATAACCGTCATCTTTGGCGTCACTATCCGAGTCTCTTCCCTCACTCTCCTCTCTCTCTCCGACTTCCACCTCCTGCGAGCTCTGCTCCCTCTCGCCCTCGCTCTCGCGATCGTGTTCTCCTTCTCCGTCTCCCTCGCTCTCGATTTCCACCTCGCCCTGGCCCTCCACCTCGCCCTCTCCCTCCTGCTCCCCCATTCCCTCTCCCTCATCCTGAAACACAAAAACGCGAAAACATGGAAAAACGGTTAGGGTAGGGATCCAAACAGGGTGCAATGAAAAGGAGTGTGAAATTGGGCGCGTACGGAGGGGTAATTGAGTTGGGGGTTGGATTCGTGCTCGGAATCGACGTCGAGCTCTTCCTCCTCCTCGGATTGGTCGCCGAAGAGGTTCTGCATCATCTGGTGGCGCTTCTCCTCGCCTCCCATGGCTTCCGAGAGAAGAAACCCTAGGCACCAGAGGTTTTCGACGGAATCGCTTCCACTGGGAACCTGCGTTTGTTTGTTCTTCTGCTGTGCTAGGGAAACGCACCGTATCAGTAGCGTTGTTAACCTAAATTGATAGAAATAAATCTTGTTCTTTGAATCTTTTAAATACAAAGTCAAAATGGTATCAAATAATTAGACTTTAAAAGTTTACAAAGAAGCCATATCAGATAAAGTCTTCCTCCACTTCCATACCTTTTTCTTACACTTTTATAAAAAAAAAATTTATTCTCAAAATACCCTTACCAAAATAATAAAAATGAGCTTTGATTATTTAATTATATTTGTAAAACAAAATAATAATAAGATGAGGTATCATTCTGTTGTCATTTACAAAATAAAATAATAACGGAATGATACTCTATCCAGTTTATATTTAAAAAATATATATATATATAAATCAGATGAGGTATTATTTAATTACAATTTACAAAACAAAATGATAACTGACATCCCATTCAGTTTATATTTTGAAAAAAAAAATATAAAACGGGATGAAGTGTCAATCGGTTATCATTTACAAAACAAAATGACAATTGGATGAAACACATTCGATTCATAAACTCCCAAATCAACAATGTCGTCATTCGCCATCGACAGCCACCCAATCAACAAAGTAATTACTACTCTAATCAACAATATCATTTACAAATTGCTAATAAACATCAATTGCTTATTTACAACTTGTTTGAAGCTTTAATTGAATATTTGAACAAAAATGAACGATATCCGTCTTCTTCTTCCTTCTTAAACCCACGATCCGTATCTCACGCACGCACTAGAGATTGAACCAGATGTTATGAAAATAGTCAAAGAATGCACACAAAGCTTGGAATGGTTGGAGAATGAATCAGATGTACCGTAAAGTGAAGAACTCAACCGGACAAGGAGTGAAGGAGGTGGAAGACAATCCTCATTTTGTAATTTTACATTAAAAGTAAAATAGTATTTTTATATCTGTGATATGAGATGCCAGAAGAAGATATTTGCAGGAAGAAGATATGGAGGTAGAAGAAGAATTTATTTACCAAAAATCACTTAAAATCTCTTTGATTGTGCTGATCGAAGATAAAAAAAAAACAAAAAAAAAAAACATCCATGCATATAAAC
>Ga0123340_1007531_pt1 | contig 10397 bp, 6 predicted proteins | sample SirMexnodulemix_FD_89961 | JGI IMG/M metagenome (GOLD analysis project Ga0123340, IMG submission 89961) | Root nodule microbial communities of legume samples collected from Mexico - Siratro Mexico nodule mix | ecosystem: Host-associated > Plants > Roots > Nodule | place: Mexico: Nepantla...
TATATATATATATATATAATTTTTGAAGAATTTATTATAATAATGAATGAATGTTAGTTTAAAAAAAGGACAATCAATATCCACTTAATTTCAATTATGATGAAATCATGAATCTATTTCAATATAGAAGGGGTCATGGCAAAGGATATGAATCATTCTAACCAAAAGTAAGAAAGTAAGTATTTGTAAACACTTATGGGTGAATCTTTTTTTATGATAGACTTGCACTTTTGTTTTTTCAACATTAAATAAGCCTTATTAATAATATATACGAAATTTTAAAAAATAATTTTACATATCATTGTTTAATTTGAAAAGCGTGTATGGAAAAATATAAGGAATTAATTAAATTTAACTGAGGCAAGTTATTCTCCGATATACACATAAATTATTTATAAAGAATTTTCCTCGACAACTAAGAAAATTACAATTTAACATATTAAACTTTGATGGTCAAAATCTTGACTATACTCAATTATTAGGGTGATGATTTCATAAACAATCCATTTTAAGTGAGTTTTGTGCACAACTGATTGCTGAAAAGATCATTCCAAAACCAGAACTCTAAACTTTAAGCCATATCCCAAGTCTCAAAACATGTACCCCTACCTGGACTCCATTTGCTGATATAATTAACCTAATCAAGATTTCATAATTTTATCAGAAAATAGACCCTTTCACATTTATACATGTTTAAATATTATATTATAATACTATATAATATACATGAAGAAATGTGTGGTGATGATATGCATTAAATTTTGACATGAGATCATCCTTATTTAAGCTGGATTGACTGAGAAGTCCTGGAGCCTATTTATGACTCAAGGCTCATTAACTCCTCCCTCTTATGTTCTTTTTTTGATACAATTCTTATTTGTTTGGTGCAAAACTCTTACCTATGCTGCTTCTTGTATCTGTGCAGAGAGAGAGAGAGAGAAATGTGAGAGTTAATAAGGTTGGATCTTTACCGAGAACAAAATATGAATATGTCATGTTAACTTGACCAGTGACAGAAATATGGCATAAAGGTGTGTAACCCTGGCAGGCCGAGGTTCCAAATTTAGGAAGTAGTGACCAAACACACAGGACTTTTCAGGGGTACCCTCCAATGGGATTCCCTCTCTTCGGTTTAGAAAATTGATGCTCTTTTTTCTTTCTTCCTATAACCTCTTTCTAGTTTCTACCACACTCTCTCATCTACTCAAATACCCTCCTCCCAACCCTCATCTTCATCATTCTCCACTAGTTCACAACACAACTTTTGAGAGACATATACACACAACCCTTTTGAGCCTTTTAGATCTGTCTTTTTAAGATTTGTTGATATGATTTGAGTAGGACAGTTCAGTTTCCTTTTGAGACATACAGCATTGCAATCTGGCTGAGGAATCATAAAAGGGAGGTAGCTATAGCTAGGCCAATGAAGAGGAACACTTTGATGAAAGACTACACTCACAGTTGTGCCAACAAGAACCCAACAAAAGACTTCACCCATGTTGCCAACTGCTACAACAAGCAGAACCAGATGGCTAAAGAGCTGTGGGAGTGCAGCAGCAACTCTCACAGCAATGCAGATCAGGACTATGTGAATGGCTTCCCATGGCCTCCAAGATCGTACACTTGTAGCTTCTGCAGGAAGGAGTTCAAGTCTGCTCAGGCACTTGGTGGACACATGAATGTTCATAGGAGGGATAGAGCAAGGTTGAGGCAGTCACCCCCAGCTGAAGGTCAAGCCCATATGTTCAACCTTAACCTTGACCCTACCACAACAAACCCTAACAACAACTCAACCTCATCTTGGTCCTTGTTACCATCTTCTTCATCTTCAGCCACTCTCAAACCTGTCACTTGCACATTACCCTTGTTTGTTTCTCCCACTCCTCCTTCACCTTCTTCTGAGTTGAAGAGATGGGTGGTTGTGGATGGCATTCTGCTGAACCCTTTGAGCACAAAGACTCCAGAGCACTCCAAGTCAAAGATTCCAGAATCTTTATCAGCTGGGGTTGGAGAATATGATCATGTTTTTGCAAGAGAAGATGGGTGCAAAGTGTTGAAGAAAGGAGAGATTCTGAGGATGGACTTGGAGATAGGTTTGCCTAGAAGTTATGATTTAGATCTGGAGCTTCGTTTGGGTACTACTTACTCTTAGGTCACACTCACACGGATAGGTATGAAGAAATCAGCATATGTAGTAGTAGTAGTTAACTAGTTATCATATTTCTCTATGTTAATTTACTTGTTAAGGTTGGCATGCAGCGAGAACATTGGATGATTATTAACTTGAAGTAGGGTCATATCAAATGGAAGTGTATCTATGCTCACCATCTTCAACATAATAGCTAGCTAGATTCTATACGTCTATGAAGGCTTTCACTTCCATTACTTAATAGTTACGGGTGAAAAGCTTAATCTTAACCTTGTTTTATGCTAGCTTTTGTGAATTGTCAATCAGAAATGATGATGTTTTGGACGTGCATGAATTAATATCTCTCACATGTTAATGATATCCTAAAGACTCTTGAATTTTGATGTATATAGTTGAATCAAATTAGAAAGTTGTAGCATACCACGTGAACAAAACTTTTAGTCCAACATTTAGTTACTGACGTATAATAATATAATGTTAGTTTTGAGCAGTTCTTCAAGGAAGATAACAGACATTAAACAGGAAATTGAAACTGAGCCTTACAATTTGGCATCATGAGGCACTTTGTAGTAAAGTATTTATGTAAAATATTTAGTCTGACATTGGGGCATGACATTATTGATTCAATTTCCAACACAAGCCTCATTATGTGACTGCACAAACAATGTCCTATTTGGGGCCACTACATTTTAAAGTTAAGCTGTTCCAACTCGCATGGCAATGAATGAGTTTGCATAACATAGTTTTTTCATTTGTTTGACTAGCCTCTTCACCATATTGGGCACTTGGAAAACGATGTGAGAAATTTAGAACAATCACCAAACTTACCAATGATACCATATGTTTGTTATTGCTGATTTAAGCCCCGAACGACACTTTGCACGGTGACATAATACATAATTACTGTTCAGAAGATAGTTGCTTTATTTAATGCTTATCTGGTTTGTTTTTGTGATTGTAAGGCATTGTAAGATGCAAGAACCCGCTAAAGAGAACAAACAACTTTTAGAACAGGAAAAATAAAAGCAATATGCAAAAGAAAGAAATGTTGTATATTGAAAAGGCAGAAGGAAACAAAAAGCTGCAAGTTATGACCAGTAATATCTACCTTCAGAACAATATCTCACAGAGAGCCAAACAGAGATGTCATTTCATTAAAAATGTTGCATGGTTTTGGTACCCCAATTTGATGGCATCCAGTACTCTTTCTATAGCAACACAAACGTGGCCATGTGAGCTTCCAATCTTCACTTCTCATTGGATATTCTCCAAATATTGACGAGGACAATTCCTTTCACAACTTCTACCCTCACACCAATATCACCTATGTATGGATAAACTTTCCCATAAATCAAACATTTACAAGTTAATGTTACCTTCTGTTTATTTGAAAAATACTTCAACAAAACAAATCATATTTATATTCTGTACTATATACAGATATTTCATTTAGACTAATATCTTAACTTATTAAATACTGGCATCTAATATCTTAATTTCAAACATGGTTATATAAATTAAAGAAGCATTATTTCCTTCAACACAAGGTTTAAACTCACTTATATTTCTTTTTCAGTAGAATTAGTGCAATGATTGCAGAATGTTGTAGATAATGTTTAAGGGAAAAGAAGGTATCCTTAACCTTTCACATAGATAGATGTGAAACTGACAAATCATGAACTGAGATACATAAGTGCCCCACTCATGAAAACAGAATTACTTAGGTAATGACAAAATGTCAGATTTCTAATTAATTGTAGATATGTGATGAAATTTTGATTCAAAAATTTGAATAGGTGGTGACAACAAAGGGGTTGTGGGACTGGACTAATCAGGTGATAGGAGTGTTTGTGAAGATGTTAGTGTCCTTGATTGAATCTGATCAATCTGGAAAATGGTGTGGGGGTCTCATAATACTTTGAACTGATCAAGACACAATAAGATTCCATTTAAGGAAACACCATCATACCCATTTGACACCCAGACATTGTCGGGAACATATAAGCCTTAAGATTTGGAAAAAAACACCCTTCTCAAGAACCCACTAGGGCACTTATTTATGGAAAAGAAAATTGAAATGGTAAACCATGTTAATTCACACATGAATTGATTGCTTACGTTCTATCATCTCCATGACTCCATCCCATGTCACCTTTTTATTATTTTTTTCTATTTTGTCCTTTTCCTTTCACTATATATTTAAGTCATATATTCTTGTTTGATAATTATGATTAAGTTAAAATATATTTCTACGTGTCTTTATTAGGGTAAATTGATTTTTATTATCAATTTATTATCCCAAAGTGTTTATTTTTATAGGCTGATATAAGAAATGTTAAATGATGTGACATTCTTATAATTTGTCATGTATGTTTTATCAAGTTATCAAGTTAAGATATATATGTTTTAAAAACCTAAATAAAACTTTTTAAATAAAGAATTAAACTGAAAAATAAGGTGCACATTGAAAATGTATCTTAACTTTATGAATAATAGAGGTGGTGGGAGGGATCAATCTTCTGTCATATTCGTTATCTGTGTATGTGGAGGTCTTTAGATATTATCCTTGGGTTAGGGGGAAGACAAAACTTGAAAAATGTGCTAAATTAACACAACATGGTAACCATATATACATAATGAAAAGCTGAAAGAATCAATTCTCTGTGGGAAGAAGCTTGATGGCAGCAAAAATATAGGCCAATGCAGATGCATCAATCAAGCATGATGCCTCTTACATGCAGGGCCCAGCTTCTTTTAACAACAGTCCACTAAGCTGTAGGTAAGTACTGTGAGTAGAGGTTATATTTGCGAGATAATAATAAGAGTAAAAAGAAATTATTTTTTATAAGATAAAATAAATTTGGAAGCTAATTTGTGAACCTTACATTAATTTTTCTAAATCTGATTTTATTTTTTATAGATAAATTCTTGAAATATGAACTGAAGTTTGGTTGAGCAAGATCCCATACATGGATTAAATAAAAATGTGTAGCTTAGAATTTTAATAACTTAATTAATGTAAAATCTTGTTAAAAACTTGAGTCAAAAGATGTTATGATAAGTGGATAATAAATCTTTAAATAACCATTCAATTTGGTTCTTAAAGGTGAAGAGTGGTAGGTATCTGAATAAATTTCAAATGAATCCTAGAAATTGTTTGCTATGCAAGTAAGTCCTTAGGAGATTCTTAATATAAGTTCACATCAATAATTAACAAAAGTGTTAAAATAAGCTCAAATCCATAAGTTAATCTGATTCACTGTAGATTTGAATCAGTTAATTTGAAAAAAAAACATGATATTTTTTTAAATGAGGGTTAAATTGAACCTAACCCACTTAATTTGTAATTAAATAAGTACTAATTATGTTGAGATAAGTTGGCTTGTAATTCATTTACAATAATTTTTTGTTTTTATTTTTTACCCTTTTTTTCATTATAATTTTTTATTATTTTAAATTGTGTAGGTTAATAATTTAATCCCTTTTAATACTGTAATTTTGTTCAATAGTTTTTAAAAGATTTGGATTTAATTTATTTATTCAATTACATAAGTTAACATTTTAATTTTCAAATATTATCTTTATAATATCACTTTCTAATTGTGATTAGCCCTTAGTGAAGATAAGTGATCATATAGATAGACTTAATCTAATTTGATTATAATGTAATAAATATAGAGAACAAAATATATTTAAATGTCCACCCTCCAATCTTCGGTAGATCAAGTTGGGTTATAAAATTTCTGGTTCATTAAAAAGTTAATTAGATTGAATTGACTCATTTTTAATTTAAAAATGTAATGATTTAGTCTGTGAAAATAAAGTTAACTTACTTTGACATCTTTAATAGTTCAAATGTTACACATCTCACTCTTATGTAATTCCTAGTTATAAGATATAGTAGAATGAGACTTACATACATCCAAATGAGACATGGTTAATAAATTCTTATTTTATATGTAAGTAAATTTAGATGTAAGTAATTATGTTACTATTGAAATCTTTTCAAATAAATCTAAAGTTCTTATGAGTGTTTGTGATATCCCATCATCATACAAACATGTAAATCTTACTAAGAATTAAGATGGAGATTTATATTAGAAATAAGCTAGAATAAAATTTGTCCCAACATTGAAAACATCAAATTGGAGACTTAAAAATAATTTAATCCAAAACTTTTAAGTTAAAAACTAAATCAGAAAATAAAATTGTAACACAATTATGATGTCCATCTTTTACGTTTCAAACGATTAAGATCCCAAAATTTTTGTAATTGTTTTCTCACTAAACATAGATCATTGGTAGATCAAATAAATATCAAGGCCAATGTTCTTCAATTGCATGCTGCAGCACATATTTTGTTTCAAGTTTCTTACATCTAAAAAGCTTCTCTATATCTTTCACTTTTTCAAACTAAACAACCCTAGAAGATGAAAGTAAAAAAAAAAAAAAAAAGACAATCAAAAAAAATAAAAAAAAAAGAAAAAAATTACAAACCAAAAAGAAAAAAAAAAAAAAAAAAAAAAAAAGACTAGTAAGAAGTATTATACAAATAGAAAAGGCTTTCTATCCGAAACCACCAACAAATAAGAAAAACAAATAACATGAAAAATAGAGAAACACAGTTCATGTTCTTGAACTCAAATAAAAGGAATGAATAAAGAAGGTTAAATGCATTTACATACCTTTTCCCTCATTTAAATATGAAATTATAAAGCACAAACTTGGTTCACGAGACATTGGAATTTATAGAGAAAAAATGAGTATAAAACAAGAAATGAAATCACGGAGAGACGGAAAACTTGTGATGGTTTTGGATTTATGTTATTCTTTGAAAATATTTAAAAAGTAGCAAAATGACTAAATATAAAACAATGAATTATTCAAGGACCTATTCAAACACATTAAAATCTCATTTCATTATGCCACACACTTAGGAGTCATTTAAGAATGAGAGATAGGTCACCATGACATTGCAAACACCTCAATTCTTTCGGTGTCAAATTAAGTATTTACTCTTAAATCTATTCCTAAAATATTTCTTTTACACATAAAAAGGTAGAACTTGTATTTTACAATTTGACATTTTGTTATAAAGAAGTTGGGTATTTTTAAGTATGAATTATGATGTTTTAATATATAATAATATCTTAAAATTATTATAAAAAAATTCACACACACATACACATATATAATAAAGTAAAACGTATATTTTTCAAGAAAATTGTTCTTAGAAAACAAATGCTTTTTTAATACATAAAAATATATGTATAATATACTTATATGTAGTTGTAATGAAATAATTTGAATAAAACAATCATACAAAAAGGAAAATTAACTAAAATAAACCATGATTTATAGTATAAAGATATAAAATTATATATAAATTAATGTTAAAAAACAACTCATTCGTATCATTATTAACAACAATCTATTCTCATAATTACACAACACATTCCTTATCTCAATAAAAGATTATTAAGGAACTATCTCACATTTCATTTTTTACTTTAATAAAAGACAAAAGGAATTATGATATCTTCCAAAAGACATATATTGAATAAGTCTTATAAAAGAATAACATCTTACTCTACAAGATCTTATGTAAGAGTTTCTAACAGTTTTTCACCGTGTTATATTTTAATATACAAGCTTTAGACTATTAATAAAAGTTAGATATCATATTCTAGTAATAAGTTTCAATTATATTTGTACTTATGATTTTTTTAGCAATGATTTGTGTAGACTGTGAAGTTATTTGTCCATCTGATTTCGTACGAGAAGCCTTCCACGTCTCATAGTGCAGAGGTTAAAATACAAGGTCATTATACTCAAGCCTTACTATCTCTGATCTAGATTTCATGAGGTGTTGCTCCAACAATGTGTACCCCCACCCCACGACAATAGATGGGGGGAATCATTCAGATCTTGCGTTCTTGGGTGGCTAGTCTTTTTTCCCACAATGTAAATAAAAATGTGAGACAACAAAAATTATAAGTACAAATTTGTGTAAGTATAAGAATTGTCAAAAACTAACCTATCAAGAGGTATCCAACCAACTGACATGAGATTGCATTAAGTCCTCCTGGTATGTACTTTATACGGGGACTATCATCTTTATGCTTTTATGAACACATACTCCTATGTTAAGAAAGTCTTGAAGTCCCTCCACCTAGTGGTAATATTTGATGAGACCTTCTTCTTGACCAACTTAGTGTTGAGAATGTCAAAATTTTGATGTAAAAAGATATAGAACGTTGATCAATTGAGAATGTAAGTTATAACAGAATTAACTAATAAGGTGTTCAAATAAGATGGTGTAATATTTGAATATCCTGCCACATGAGGTTCTTTTTTGTCTCTTTAACCTTAGCCCATGGAATGACAATAGAAACATGTTGAGCTATCAATCCCAAATAGTTTGATGTTAACCTTTGAAGATTTTTAGGATTTAGACCAGCCCAAAAGGAGATGAAGATTGTATTTTCCAATAGAGAACATAAATTGGTGCAACTAAGGAAGCCATGGAAAGCATGATACTTATGACAAAGTAGAAACAAGGCATGAACAAATATTAGAAACAAGAAAATTTCAAAGAAACAAAACATAAAATAGATTAAGGAAGAAGATGATAAGAACATGCCACCTTTAAGGTTTCAAACCTTCAAAGAAGAATAAAAGATGATCTGACATTTGAAAAAACTTATCAAGATAAGAATAAAAAAAAAAAAAAACACAACTCAGACTCTCACAAAATGTCAAAAAGGAGTTTCTATTTCATTCAACTTTGTGATTTTACAAAGGAGAGCATTCCTATTTATACTTATAGAATTTGGCCAAGCAAGGAGTCTTAAAAGACAAAAAGAATTAACTATACTAATTAAAGTTAACTACACTTAACTATGTTTAAGCTAAAATAATCCTTTGAAATTAGGAAGATACACTTGGTAGTTTCTAAGATACATAAATTTAATGATTACTCTAAGATGACTAGGATGAATGTACATGAAAGAATGCACTAGGAAGATACAATGCATGAATGTAATGATGATAGGGGGAGGTCATACTAAAGGTAGATTCAATGGAAGAGTCTTGAAACTTGAAGACTCAAAGATGACTTTAAGTAAGTTCTAATTCAACACCAATTGAAAACCAACTTAAGCCTTCCAAAAGACACTTTTAATTCAAGACCAATTCTCTAAAGTTCCTACTCTCAAGTTCTTTCTATTTTTTTATAATTTACGAACATTTATTCTTCTAATTTCTTCCTCCAAAAGCTTTAAGGCTCTTTCTCTTTTTATTTCTTCATTTATATCTTCATTTGTCATACTTATTTTATTTAATCTTCATGTTTTCTCTTCTCTTTCTTTAAGAAGTTCTTCCTCATTCTCATATGTATCATAGTTGCTAAACTTAGTAGCATTTGAGCCTAATGGCATACCCAAACGAGGATCCACATTAATCTGCAACCTCTTCTTAACAATCTGTCCTGTAGTGATATAAGCCAATGAGTCACAAATCTACCTTGTTTGCTCTTTTCACTGCAAGATATAGACTCCCATAATTATGAAACATAACAATCTCAATAAGTTATCTTACAAAAATAATTGAAAACACTACAAAAATAAATGTTTAATGTCAATGAGTACTACATTAAGAAAAAAAGTTGCGACAAATATTAATATGAAAAATGGTTTTGAACCAATAATAAAAGTATGTAAATTAGTAATAGACGCATATGGAAATATTTAATGTACAACATAAACTTACAATGTCACCCAAACATATTACAATACATCTAACTTGTATGATCAATCTAAACTATAATTTTCCTAAGATATATTGTATAACCTATAATTTAATGCCTAAAATATAAACACACTAATGACTTAATAATCAAGTTATTCCTAAGGTTTATGGTTTAGGATTTCTACCTTTGATTTTCTACATTTAATCTCTATTACATTAATACAAATTCATAATTCAGCCTTTTAATTCTTCGATCATGCATTGTTCACCATTAAGCGATATCTGATACATTCTTAAGTCGTCCATTAGACAATTGTTTAATATACAGTTTAATAGTGTAGGAACAGCTGGCTCCAGAAGGGGGGTTGAATGGAGTCTGAACTCAATTCGCTATAAATAGAAACCACCAACCAAGACAAAAATATATAAGCACAGATAAAGCAGTTTTATACTGGTTCACCCTAATCTCTTGGGCTACGTCCAGTTCTCCCTTGAACAA
>Ga0123340_1007532_pt1 | contig 10397 bp, 6 predicted proteins | sample SirMexnodulemix_FD_89961 | JGI IMG/M metagenome (GOLD analysis project Ga0123340, IMG submission 89961) | Root nodule microbial communities of legume samples collected from Mexico - Siratro Mexico nodule mix | ecosystem: Host-associated > Plants > Roots > Nodule | place: Mexico: Nepantla...
ATTTTTTAGAATTTGAATTTGTAGAATTCTGTTTTTTATTTAGAGTTATGAAATTAATTTTTTTAAAGAGATTAATTTTATTTAAATTTATATTTTGGTGTGACATTTATTTAAATATATGTTTTTAGAAAAAAAGCTATTTGTTTAATATTTTATGATACATATTTTATTTGAATTATATTTAAAGTTACATGTGTTATTTGAGTTTATATTTTAGTGAATATTTTTAATAAATAATTTTTAAACAATTTTGTTTAATTCTTGTTTTAAAAAAGTATGAATGGTATCATTGATATTGGCTGAAATAAAAATAAAATAGTTCACATATTTTTTTAAGCCTAATGGCATGTTCGTCACAGCCGGCTATGGATATCCCTGGGCATACGGGTGAGAAATAAAACGTGCATTGAACTTCAAACATTAGATACACAGTGAAACTTTCACGTCAATGGATCCTGTAGTTGTAACGCAGTTCCAAGTACGTTCAATAATTTATTTATTTCCGTACACAAGTCAATGTATGAATACCGAGTCTCCACAGGAACACAGCTACTTTAAAATGAAAATGTTAAAACATTTAATCTTCCATATCTTTTAATTTTCTTTTTTATGTCTCTCCGAAGAAAAGGGCACTGAAATAGATTGTACGTTTTATTTCACAAAAAAAAGTGGACGTCTATCAGGCTTCAAATAATTACCTCTTACATACTTTTTATTTTATTTTTAATTTTTTGTACCAATACAAATAAATTATAATCACTAAACAAATGTTAAATTTTATTATATTTATAATCAATTTTAATATGTAAGAGTAATATTTTATGCTAATATTTATTTTAATTTTATATTATAGCTCGCTCACGTTATAAATTTTAGAATCTGTTGTGTTCACTACTCGTATATTCATCGTGTTGTATTCTTGTCTTGTTTATACAGGCTTCTCCAAGAAGAATAGTGCCAAGAGTGGTGAAAATGAGAGGGTATTTTCACTTGTTTTTCATTACAAATATTCAACATCCATAAGCTAATGAAATGTCTAGCAGTAAAAAAAAATGGTAATACAAAAGAAAATAGGGAGCAGAACAGGATCTGAATCCAATCCAATTACTAAACAGAGAACCTTCTACGTTTATTGCAAACTGTAAAAGAACTACACTTCTTCCCGTAACAAATAATTTCTAAAATAGTATGAACGTTAAAGTCGAAGAAAAAGTGCAAAGTAAAAGGAAGGGAACAGAAATACTAGGAGGGTGAAAATAATTTACATGTTAGCCATTTGATTAGCTTGTTACTGAGAACTGCTAAAAAGTTAGCTCTCGCCTAATACACCACTTAGCTGCTTTTGTATAGGGGCCGGTGAAGCTTAACCTGCAATGTGCACAAGTCCGTTGTCAATGATAGTTATTATTGTTTTGTGCACTGTCTCTGGAGAGACTTACAATCCCCTGACGCGTAACAGCGATCCAATAGTGAGCAGCACAATTGAATTGTCAACGCTAGATTGTAAATATCAACCAATCATGTTTCGTCTGAATATCAAGAAAAAAGGATAGACCTTAGACATTATTGGTCGGTGTATAATGTCCATCAACATTAAACAGAGTTAGATAACAAATATAGTAAATTACATTTCTCTCAAAGATACTTACATTACTTTCCCCTCCTCTTTCCTCCGAAATCATCCAATACGTGTTTCCTTTGTGTCTATTTAAAAGAGTCCATTTTAACCTAAATAAGTTCTTTTCTTTCCGTGATTTTTATTTATGATCAATAACTAGTTTGGAGTACCCAAAATCAATTCTATAACCTTAAAATATAAAGATAGAGTAAATTTTATAGTCAATGATAGAGGAACGTAATTTTTTTCACTAAAGTATTAAATTTTTTTTACTAAATGACAATGAAAGTTGAAGGAAAAGACAGAATATCATTGGGACACAGTCATAATTATTCATCATTGTTACAAGGTTTTTTTATAGTGTAATTCATATTTATTTTTATATATTAAAGGAGTGCATTTTTTAAAATTAGAAAGATTATAATTGAAATATATTTTAAAGGAAGAGAGGGTGATTTATTAACAAATAGTATTATGACTTGTCTGAAATATGCAGTACGAATTGCTCGTATATACCTAAAATCGCACTACCTTATTTATCTAAAGGCAAGAGAAGTCCAATTGGATTTCAAAAAATAGCATGTATCTTTCATAAATATATTAAGAACAAATATTTAGAAGACTAGAATGGCAATTTACCTGGCTGATGTTTTTCTGGATTCTCTTGACTCCTACTGGTAGTAGCCTTGCTCACATTTGGTTGGTTCATTGCCTGATTCAACGTATGCAAAAAGTTATCATAAATGTTCGCATTTTTCAGCAAAATTAGAAAAGAAAAAAATACACCAAAATATAAAGAAAGAGGTATATTATCAATCCTATTGAGTTTTTCTTTTTTCGACCTTCGAGTTAGGGTACTAAAAACAAAATCGGGAATCGACAATAGAAATATAAAAAAAAAAAAGTTATTTTTCTAACAATACACGCTATACGAACGTGTTGTATTCACGTGACAAAACTGTGGAACCCACAACGTGTAAAAGAAAGAAAAGCAACTTTATTGCATGCATGCAAAACTTAAACAGAAAAGAACCATGAGCTATGCGTTTATATGGAGCGATACTGGTTCTAGAAATCGAAACGAAAAACCAAAGCATCACAACCACCGACAGCCTCCCTCAAGCTCCGTCATGAATGTCAAGGACACTAAGCTTGTAAACAATATTATGAAAAATTGTTTATTTGAGAGGCTTAGCAAAAATATCAACAAGCTCTTGCTAAGAAGATATGAAAAGAAGATAGAATAAATTCTTTTGAAGCTTCTCGTGTATCACATGAGAATTGATCTCTAACTCTGCGTTCATGAAAGCTTGGATTGAATGCAAAGTGTCTTGTAGATTGATTGTCACAATAGAGCATTGTGTGTATGATATTTTGCATATTAAAATCCTTCAAATGGTAAGTAAGTGATAGAAATCTCACACGTGGTAGTAGCAATGGCTCTATATTTGTTTTAGAGGAGGATTGAGATATCTTTCTAGGATTTCTAACTTATGAGAGAGGAGCCAAGAAAAACGTAGTAACTTGTAGTTGATCATCTTGTAACTTGACATGTAGTTCAATCTGAATCGTTGAACCCTTTGAGTTGATGTCTAGCATCTTTGGAGAAGAATAGACCTTACACAAGAGCTCGTTTGATGTATCTAAGTAAGCGTTTGTGTGGGAGCATTTAAAAACTGGCTAAGAAACTGCACCACATAACTGATGTCAGGTCTTGTATTGGTCAAGTAAATGGTCAAGTAAAGGAGCCTCTCAATGATCTTCTAGTAAGAGGTAACATCATAAGGTGGAGCATCTTTGTCAAAGAAGCAATTGAATCTTTAGTCATATGTGTTATGGTAGCTTTGGCAGCCAACAATGCTATGTCATTGAGAATGTTTAGTACATACTTTCTCTGGCATATATGAATGCCTTTCTGATATCTAACGCCTTCAAACTTCAAGTTCCTTAAATCTTGTACCTTTTAAGTTTAATCGAGGTATGAAATAATCTTTTGAATTTCTTATAGCGAATTACTTGCAAGGATGGTGTCATCTTGACAAACCACTACTTGCTAGCCTATTTCAATCTGTAAAGAGATTTTTTAAACTTGCAAACCATGTTGTTTCACAAACACTCATTCCAGGAGGCATGATCATATAAACGTCTTCCTCTAGATCTCCATAAAGAAACGCGTTATCTACATTGCGCTATCTACATCAAGTTGTCTCAGATGACGAGAATAGTCCGAAAGGTAGTTAACTTTGCTACAAGGGAGAAGGTGTCTAAGTAATCAATTCCTTGAAGTTGGTTATACCTTATAATCACAAGACGTGTCTTGTATCGTTCGACAATACCATCGGCTTTGTGTTTTACCTTATAGACCCACTTCCAACCGATGGCTTTCTTACCTTAAGGTAGATTAGTCACGACCCATGTGTTGTTTCGTTCAAGAACGTTGATCTCCCTCTCCATAGCTTCATACCATTCAAGAATCTTGACCACTTGCTCATATGTTTGAGGTTCAAGATTAGTGGATAAAGTATTACGTATTTATGTTGGCTTTATCAAAGCCTGTTATAGCTCAAAACTAGGAGATATATGATATTTTACATTCTTACCTTCAATGACATTAGAAATATTATGATGAATCTTCAAGGAAAGCAAGAGTTCCAATATTTCTAGTTGATCTTCTTAGATTATTAGTATTGTCATTCTTGTTGGATCAAACACATTCCTACTAGGTCAAACATTATTGCTAATAATCAGGGTACAACTCTTTTTACTTAAGAGCATGGCAGTCTAAACGTCACGATTCAATTCTAACTTGGCCCGCCTAACCTCCATCATGGGACAATTGATGTAACTTGCAATAATCTCTTCCTTAGCAATGGTCTCACTAGGAATTGAACTTTTTCAATTGTGACCCGACTAATCTAGCCTATACCATAGGACAATTGTGTAACATGAATAATCTCTCCCTAAATAATTGTTCCACTGAGAATCGAACTCATGACCTTTGTTCTGATACTAATTGTTGGATCGGGCCCTTAATACTAGAAAAAAAAGCTAAAACTAACAGTCAGGGTGCAACTCTTTCTACTTAAGAATGTAGAGAAGGAATTTCAAAGGGATCCCATATATCAACATGAATCAGATCAAAAACATGAGTAGAAACATTACTACTTTGAGCAAATGGGAGTCTTTGTATGATCCGTGCTGGATGAAGGTATTCCAGGCTTGTAGGATTCTGTGCATGATTCATGCTGCAAAGAGAAATTGCATGCACTAAAACAGAGAGAAAAGAAAAGGCAAAAAAATGAAAAAAGAGGAAGCAAGAATGTCTAATTATCAGAGATTTTGTGCTGATGTGCGGAAGCGGGACGTTTGTCCTGCTCTGATACCATATTGCACGGTATGCATTTGTGTTGCTTTGCTATACAACTTATGTTGTATTCACATTAAAAAATTGTGAGACCCACAACATGCAAAAGAAAGAAAAAACAACTTTATTGCATGCATGAAAACTTATAGAGAAAAGAACCATGAGCTCTGCGTTTATATAGAGCGATATTGGTTCTAGAAAACGAACGAACAAACAGAAAGCATAACAACCACCAACACACAAGGTGGACAATAAGTAATTTGGCCTGTTTGTGATGTGCACTGGAAACCAATAGATTTTTCCCAGGTACTTATCTCACTCCAAGAAGAGTATTACGATCATAACTTGGCCCGTTTGGGAACCAACCGAGTTTTCCTAATGCATTGGATTAGGATGATGCACCAAAGAAGATGATATGTAAAGGTGGCTGGAATATGATGTCCCTCAGGTAGCTTAAATCCCCCGCCCCGCCCGAAAGAAAAAGAACCGAGGAAATCAGACGTAGCATTAAGGACAACTTTACCTGCATCAATTGTAACTGCACCTGTTGGAGGCCGACGTATTGCTGATAAGGATCAGTGAAGTTTGGGATATGTGATTGATCTGGACCTTGTGTACCAAGTGCGCTAAGAATATTACTATCTGACTGATTTGGTGGTTGCATTCTGGATGAATCAGGGGCAGGAACATGGGGCATATGGAAAGGAGGCATCGGGAACCTCGGTCCCAAATGAGCAGCTGCAGTTGCTGCTGGCAAAGTTGAACTAGTTAACATATTGGGAAATGGCATTACCGGTCTGTTCATTCCCATTTCCATGCCCATACCCATGCCAATTCCCATTCCCATTGGCGGCATATACTGCTGGATTCCAGGAAACATCATGGGTACCATGCCACATCCCATGGACATCATCTGCATAAATAAACTGCATTCAGTTCTCGTTATAAATGATAGTTATTATCATGCAATGCTAATACGTATGAATAGTATACAATATAGCCAATAGATATAGTATCTGGGTGATAAATAGAGAGACACAATTGTAAAACATGCGTACACTTCAATTAATAAAACTAAAATCCTTCATCTGAGTAAAATAATTCCAAATACAACCTTTATGGCTCTATATAACACCCTGCGTCTTTCACTTAAAACATGTGAAGTTTTCTCTAAGAAAACCTTTCGGTAAGAATCCAACAGTTTATTACTTTGTTTTTCCATCCTAATTTTTCTTGCCTTTCCTCCTTACCCCTTTTTATGCTTGACGAGATTTTATAAATTATGGATGCAGGTAAACTAACCATCACCAACTAGATTGCTCATTCAATATTTCACTGTATACAGAAGATTTACCTGCACTTGTAATTGTAGTGACTTCAAATATTCAATTGCTTCATCCAGCATGGAAGCTTTGTCAGACTATCAAATTCAGAAAAGGAATAAAAATTTGAAAGAGCTATTAGAAAGCAAGTAAAACCAAAATAGTGTCATGCTAAAAAGGGAAATAGAAATACTGGGAAAATTAATAATTCTGTTGACCTTGTTGCATCGAGGTATAAGTTCTTGCAAAGCTTTCATTTTTTCATTAATTCTATCTCGACGCCTCTGCATGAAAATGCAATATGATACTTCAGAAAATGAGGAAAGCAGAATAAAATTTAAGGACTCGTTGAAGTTATGTAAGTATACCCTCTCTGAGAGATTGTGGACTTCTGCAGCGCGGGATCTCTTAGTAGATGTAGAACCACGCCCATGTTTTTTAGCTTCCGGAGATTCATAATCGACGTCCTTTGGCAGTGAAACCAATGGAGATAAGAATATAGAAGCAGAATATACCATAAATTTATACATAGGCGAAATGTAAAGAGTCAACAAATATGCCATTATCTATTGAACTATTGATCCGCCTCAGCTGTTCCAACGTAAATGTCCAGTAGTCTGCTTCCATGGGAAGCCACCAACTCGTAAATCTTACGTACAAAATCCCATTCCCCCTTGTTTATGGGAAATTGAAAAGTACCACAACTTAAACCCAAGATTTCTACCTATTTCCCTGCCCCATCACACTTCACAACCATGTCCAAGTCATGTTTTAGTCATAGGCACTTATCTTGGAAAATATTCGGGCAAAATCATAATTACGAGTCTCCTCTTATTAGAAGACAATTCTTGTTTGATAAGACCAATTGAAATATAAAGATTTATAGTTTTACAAAAAGGAGGTTCATGCAAGTCACGATGGGGAATTAGTTTACGATTTTATCATCAATGTCAAAAAGATCATGTTTAAGTAACACCTGATATTGCATACCGTAGCTTATAACTGCATCTCCACTACATTCCATTACTAAATTTAAACAATATCAACAAGTAATAATAACTAAAGCACGACGCCATCAAACAGTTTGTTCGAGGGGTGTTGAACATTGGTTTGGTGATCTCTACCCGTTTTGCTCGTGTTACATCCGCGTACAGGATTTCATTTTAGAGTGTGGAAAATGCCTCTCATGTCCCCCACTAGATCAATCAATGTTAACACGCTTTTCGCTTTTCTAGTTTTTCTACCTTACTGTTATGCAAGGACAGAGATTTTGACCAAACTCACAAGTTCAGTCCACATCATGACAGCTTAATTCCTTTGTATTTTGACCTCCGTCCGTACCTTACCAGAAGATACTTCCTTTGGGTCGGCATTTAAAATATCAAAGGAATATAGTTTGTAGTAAAACTGTAAAAAATATGTACAAGACCCACTCCGTTCACCAAATCCACCATGCTCCTCGGTTATGAAGTTTTGCATCTTCCAATATACACGTGGCATCACCGTGTGCAACCGCGTCGCGTTTAAGGGTTTCGATAGAGATAGCGAAACGACACCAAAGTCTCATGTCCACACACGGAAAGTTTGATGATGAGCAATTAGATAGACGTTGAATAGAATGCAGGGGAGCGTGCTTACGTAAACCCACGTCACTCCCCCGGTGCACGATAGCCAAGACTAACGCATATGGAACGTGTGAGAGTTCGAGAAGAAATAAAACAAACGAGTTAACTCACTCACCTCGCTCTGAAACTCCGAGTCCTCCGGTTCTCTCCCCTTCCTCTTCCGGTCCAGTTCCCTCTGAACCGGTTCCGCGCTCCCGCTTGAACCGCCAGGAGATGACGTCACCGTCAAATCGCACGTCGCCGTCTCCCTTCCTCCAGACTCTGCCGCCTTACCTGCATCGGCGGCGGTCACGCTCGCGCGGCCGGTTTCAGCGTGCTCCGCCGTCGCGACTGGCGTCTCGCACGAATCCACCACCGTCGGCTGCGCCGCCGCGGTCTTCGAACTCGACGACGCATTGCCGTGCTTCGAGAAGTGAACGAAATTCTGCATCCTTTTTGCCGCAGGCGCCGGCCGCCGAGACGGCGGAATCGGCGGCCGAGGAGCCGGATGCCGAAGCTCCGCCGTCCGCACGGAGGATTGCATGGCGGCGCTGTTCTGACTCTGGCTCGCTATTGCGTTTGTCGGCGGGTTGAACATGTCGGCGCAGAAATCGTGGTTATCGAAGGGAGGAGGATCTTCGTGGATTGGATAGTGAAGCCACGAAGCCATTTCGTCTTCTTGCATGAACAAGTGCTGGTTACCGTAGTTTTCATGTTCAGAAGATCGAATCTCCCTGGCCGGAATGACGCCGTCGCCTCCGCCGCAAGCCAACGTATGCGGCGGTTTTCTGAGTGGTCGATGGTTTTGGCTGTGCATCACAACCTGGCCGTTTTGCCATAACAGTTCCATGATCTCGTCGTTTTGCCTGTTTTAATCGTCGTCGCATTCACTTACTCCGCACAAAAAAAAAGAAAAAGGAATTGAAGATAAGAGTGAAGAGAAGAGAGTTACATGGAGGGTTTCTTTGAGACTGGAATTGGGAATTCTTCGTCTTCTTCCATTTGGATTTCGAATTCTGGAACACAGTGATTCATTTTGCTTCTGTTGAGTTCAAGAATAAAAAAAAAATATAAATATTTCCTAAAAAATAAAAAATAAGTGATGAAGAATATGAAGGTGTTGTTAATGAACACTGAAGAAGCAAAAGAACACAACTTACTATTGAAGCAGTCCTGCATAATAAGAGAACTTAATTTTTGTTGCCTTTATTTTTGTGCAGAATGAATCGCTATATCTTCTTCTTCTTTGTTAATTTTAAAAAATAATAATGTTTAAGATTATTGTAGGGAAGAGTATGCGGTGTGTTTGGGTTGTTGTTTGTTTGCCTTTGTGCAAAGATAAGGCGTTTCTCCGAATAATGAGAAGAAGCTAAACGACGAAAGCGATTTTTGACGGTTTACATTAATTAACTTTTTTTTAAAAAACAGTCAATGATCCTGTGAAAGAAACAATAAAAAGTCAATAATTAGTCATTGTGTTTAAAAGTTAATATATTTTTAAAATCTGGATTAAAGATACGGAGTGTAGTGCCTTTTACTAATCTAAGAATTTAAGAGGAATGGATTGTATAAAAAAGTACTTAAACATAAGCATGGTTTATGCACACATGAGAATTGAAAAATGATTGTGGAATGCGTTTTGTGGTGTGCGACACGAGTTGTTACATGTGGCCCATACCTATTTATTTCTATAATATTACATCTTGGTTTTTTTATTGTTCTCCCCACAACTTTATATATTTCTTAATGTGTAACGGTTTTACTCATAATATATGTTTAAAAGTTGTCTCAGTTTTGGGTTTGCTTTTTCACTATCGAGATTAGTGACCGACATATACATGAAAAACCATTTTTGTTTAGATTCATAAAGCTTCATAAATATTAATTTCAATTCAACCTGTTCCAGATTAGTGGCAGACATTAATGGCATACTTCTACCTTGTATTGTGTTAACCTATTTCAGATTTAAAATGGACATGACTATTTGATAATAATTAGTTAACTACATTACCATTTCATGATCTTATCTTTAACTCTACCTCAGCTAATCATAGCATGTGCTTTTATTATTTCAGTTTATAACTTTGATTCTTCACGAACAATATTTTGGTATTTAAATCTTGTGATAGAAATATAGTGTTAATTAGAATAACACAGTGTAAGATTTCACTAATATGTTACATTAATGTGGATTAATAAATATTATATAATATTTACATTAGACGTTAATTTTTTAAAAATAAAATTCCCTTCTATTTGGAAATTATAATATATATTTATATAAATATTTTTATGACACGTGTCCTGAAACATAGACATAGTAATAGTTATATTTGCATGAAGATTAAAAAAAACAATGGTCTACTTTTGTTGTTTGTATGTAGATTAAATAAATAATTATTTATATTTGTATGTCAGTTTTAGAATGTTTAATTGCTAATTAGTTATATAAAAAAATTGTATATTTATATTTCTTTAATGTTAATATA
>Ga0123340_1007534_pt1 | contig 10397 bp, 6 predicted proteins | sample SirMexnodulemix_FD_89961 | JGI IMG/M metagenome (GOLD analysis project Ga0123340, IMG submission 89961) | Root nodule microbial communities of legume samples collected from Mexico - Siratro Mexico nodule mix | ecosystem: Host-associated > Plants > Roots > Nodule | place: Mexico: Nepantla...
ATATATATATAATTGATTTGATTACATTAATGAAGATTAATAAGTTATTATTTAGTGTAATGTCAAATTTATTTTTAGGTGTACTTTTTAAAATATAAACATTTTTGTTAGAAAGATTAGTTACGAAAAATAAAAATAATTCTTTAAAAAAACATTACTTTCTACTTTTAAATAATTTACAAAATTTAATTAGTTTAAAAAACAAATATTAAATATAATGACAAATTAGTAATTTACTAAATATTTATTATAGATTTACTACTTTTTCTTTTTCACACACTCTATTATCTTTTTTAAAAAATTTTCTTACAAAGTATTATAAATTATCTAAATCAAATACACCCAATTCTCACAAAACATTGCTTCGTCAAAATCGATCAATTTTCTGTACTCTTTCTTCTTCTTCTTTTTTCACATACAAGTTAGTGGGTTTTGGCGCACGTAATATAAACTTTTTTATGGTGTGATTAACCACTATCTTACATTTCACAACAACTCTTTAATTGAATTAAGACAATATTATGCCTATAAAATTAATGCATAAATAGGAGATGCCTATTAAATTAACAAGAAGAAACCTTTTACCATGAAAAGATGGTAGTAATAAATATTTTGAAACGGTGACGAAACCTATCACTCTCCCACTACCATAATTTGATGCCTTGTTTTATTAAGTTATCACAATTTCGTAAGCATTTATGTTCAAAACGTTCTTCCTACCATAATATTAAAACCAACTTGACTTGGCTAGCCTTCATTACCAACTTCATTTAATCATATAAAACTTTTTTTTTTTTTTTTTTTCATTGATATGTTCCCGACTTGATACAATTCAAGAACTAGGAAAAAGGATGTGATTGAGTATTTTTGGTACACAATTTATGGAATTGTTTATACATGTAGATAGATATAGGAGTTTGTTCAAGAAGCTATGCCATTACCAAATAAACTATCCTATTACTATAAAAAAATATAATTATTATCATGCAGGGAAATTGAGGAGAACATGAAAATGCAATAAATCCTTTCAATGGCACTATAATTCTTGATTTTTATTTAAATGAATAAATGAAGTAGGAGTACTCAAACTTTAATTGGACTCATGAACAAAAAATGTAACAAATTAAAATTGACATTTGTATTTAAATGAAAACCATTAAAAAACCCTTGACTTTTTTTATTGTTTAGATTATTTATAATTTTATTGATATTTTTGTCAAAATAACATAATCCCTAATATAGTTTATTTATTTTAGTACCGTGTCTTATTATTTTAATCTCTATACAACTGTCAGTTTTGACACAAACCCTCGTAATTTGAAATTTTTGAATTGTTGAGTTCCTATTATTTAATTAGAAAACATATATTTGTTAACTAATCTTTTGCTAGTCACGATATAATTCAATAATGAACGTTAGAAGTTAGGAATAAAAATTAAAGGCAGGGATGCAAATAAAAAAGAAAACCAAAACAAAAACAGTAATTATTATTCAAACAAAAAGATTATTAATTTATATTTTAATTACTGAGTATATCTTTATCCAAAAATCACTATCCATACACGTACGAGTTGTATAAACTTTTTATATCGAGTTTATATAAACTTGAAATTAGCATACTTATAAAAAGTTCTTCAATAAATTAATTTATCAACTGGGTTGAACACATGTTTTTCTTTTTTTGTTTACTAATTTAAAAATTAATGGGTGAAACTTTGAATTTAAGCCTCTGCTTTCAGGGTACAATCGAGTGGTTAAATTACCTAATCATGTTCATACATTCATAGCACCTATTTTTCTCTACTGTGATATAGAAATAAGTGATCAACAATTAGGTAGAAACATAGTTATGTCCTTATTTTATTTTTTTAATAAACTTTATTTCTCGCTTTAATAAGTTGTGTCCTTTGGAAGAAGATAAATCAAATTATCTTATCCAAAACGGAAATGTTTCAGTCTATTTAATTATTTTCATGAAAATAAGTTTCAATACAATTTTAATTTTCATATCCATTTTCATTTAGTGTGGGAACTCGCATGATCATATATATTTTTTCTATTATGATTATTTAATAAAAATGGTTGAAAAACCATTTATTATATTAAGATTGTGTTTGATAAAATCAACAAATTAATTACTAGTTTACTTTAATAATTTATTAACTAATTTAACCAATACAATTTTTTTCTTAAAGAAATACTTATTCAAACCAATCAAACATATAGAATTTTTAAAAAATACATAAAAGTACTTGAAAGTTTAATAAAACTTTAATTATTTTAAAAAATCTAAAATTATAATTATATAATAATATATTTCTATTCTAAAAAGTATAAATTTTATTTATACAATAAAGTTTATTTATTTATATTCTTCATGTTATTTTACTAATTATTTTTAATCTTACAATAAGCTAGTTTATCAAATTAAAATTTATAAGTTAAAAGCTTATTAATTATTAACTAGTTTATAAGTTAGTTTGTTAAACAAACTTTAAAAATCTTCTGAAACAACATTTTATTCATATTTATTAATATAATTTATAATCAGTTATATGTGAAAAACGATTAAAATGTACAACATCAGGTCAAAAATATATAATTTGATTCTAACCGAGAGGAATATTAAGAATGATGAGTTACTGTTCTGAAAAATGGTAACTGGATTTGAAGAGTTTACCAATTTCCCAAAACATAAGTTCATTTTCAAAAATATTAATTGTTTAGTCATTATTAACGATGACTAACATTAAGTATTTCGTTACAAATAAATGAACCAATAAATGCCACAGAGAAACTGAAGAAGGAGCATACTACTCAGAGAAGATATATTTTGTAGCAATACTAACGGTAACAATAAATATATTATAAAATAAAAGGTTGGAAAATTTAAAAAAGTTCAAGAATTACAAGGCATGAATGCGAAATGTGAGCACCACATTGGTCACCATCACCAACATGATTCACTCGTGAGTTATGACATACATACTATAAATTTTTATACTACATTTCACATCAATATATGAATATATATTTCTTATTTTATTTATTACCAATTTATAATATTTCCTAAGTTATAAAATTGATTTACCACAACATTATCCTTAATTAGGTTAATTTGATTATGATTGTTTGAACAAGGTAAAGCTTAGGAGGGCCCACAGTTACCAACCCAAGTGGCAAGGTCTGAATATTAGCAGAAGCTGCTGGTCCTGTAATTCAAACTATCCTCTCATAGCATTTGGCAAGATCTGATTTCCCTCTTCACAACAAGAGAAAGAGAAAGAGGGTTTACTACTGCAACCAACTCTGATCCTCAAGTTCTAATCTTTTTCTTCTCAGAGAAAAAGGGTCAGAAGAAACAACATATTTGAGATCTGTCACTTTGTTTCACTTCAGGTACTGCCCTTTTACATCTACATTGGACCCTCCAAAATTTCAACCTCATCTCTGTTTTCTTATCCCATCTCCCACTTTCGCACTTCCCATTTTCTCTATAATTCCCTCCTGTTCTGTTACGTTCCTGCAATTTCTTTTCCTTTTGTGAAAACTGGTATCTTCAACTTTCACCACAAGCATGTTCCGGCTAATTAAACGGCTTCAATCTGAATTCACTCGTCATTTTCGTGGGAAATGCAAAAGGGGAGATTAATTCAGTTCTTCTCTTTTTCTATTATATTATTTGATGAACGGGGTTTAGAAGCCTCTTCATTGCTTTTACGTAACGGGTTAGCTTTCATTTATGGGATGCCCCAGATAGAACTAATGCAGAATTGATTAATTGATTAGGATCATTAGGAAATTTGAACGGCTTTTTAGCATGAAGCTTGTATTATTATTTTTTTTTCCCATTTCTTACCGCTATTTCCTTATTTCTTTCATGGCACTTTTCTCTTGCAGAAGGTTTGTTCTTTTCCGTTTCTTAAAACAAGGAAAAGAATAATTATGCTAGGAAGGAGGCTTACGCAATTATTGAGAATCTTCCCTTTTTAGTGTCGAATTTGCTATCTAAAAATGACATTTAGTAATAACAGGAGATGCCATTGGTTAGAAAAATACAGTCTTTTGGTTAGTGAGGTTTCAGATCTTTAAATTTTCTCTCTTTTTTGCTTTTAGTGTGAAGGATCAGATTGAGGAATGCCAAGAAAATGGGGAGGAAGGGAAATTGGTTTTCAAGCGTGAAGAAAGCTCTCAGCCCCGACTCAAAGGAGAAGAAAGATCAGGTTTGGATTAAAGTTTGTTCAACTTTTCTCAACTTTCTGGGATGTTTCTTATATTTGTGTCACTTACTTTTGCAGAAATCAGGTAAATCTAAGAAGAAATGGTTTGGGAAGCAAAAATTGCAGACTTCAGTCTCATATTCAGAAGCTGATAAGCTGCCGCCACCAGCACCTGTTCCTCTTGCAGAAGAGATTAAATTAACTGATATTGAAAATGAAATCAGTCATGATCATGATCATGTTGTTGAAGTTGTAACTGCTGCTAAAGTAGAGGACCCTGTTCCTCCTGTTCAGATAGAAACGGTTAGGGTTGAAGCTGCCCGGATTCCTCGTTTTGCTGGTAAACCAAATGATGAAGTGGCAGCAATCAAAATTCAAACAGCTTTTCGGGGATACTTGGTATGTGTTGAAAGCTTCATTTAGCCAACTATAAATTTACTTAATTAATTTCTCCCCTCTCACTCTTTTTGACAATTCATTTAACTATTTAATGAGAGTAGTTTTATCAAATCTCAATTAGAAATTATTTATTGAAGGACAAAACTTAGAGATACAATTTCATAAGTATGAATGCTTTCTTCTCCTCTTTTTCTAAATTAGTATTAAGCCCTACAAAGGGAGGATTGACATTTGGTATAGAAAAATTTATGAGTAACATTACATTACATTGTTACTTAGCATTTTTTTATACAAGGGGCCTTGTGTTAGTTTTCAAAGTTAAATGCAAGTTAAGGGTGAGATAAAGAGAGTAGACTGTTTTCAACATTTTACTACAAGAGAAAAAGCTTTAGTTACAAGAATAATGTAGCAGATTTTGTTTACTAATTGATTAAAAGTTTTACTATAACAGTAGATCAACATTTAGCTCTTTAAAATTTGGATCTATACAATATCTTTGTTGAATTTGTTCTTACACACAGTTATGAAGCTAACAGTGTCAATTAATTGTAGCCACAAAAGGAAATTGTTATTTGAATTGCTTTTCAAACAAGAGTTTCTTTTGAAATCATTTAGGCAAGAAGAGCATTGCGGGCTTTAAGGGGGCTGGTCAGGTTGAAATTATTGATGGAAGGGTCGGTTGTAAAACGCCAAGCCACTAGTACCCTCCGATCCATGCAGACATTGTCTCGCTTGCAGTCTCAGATTCGTTCCAGGAGGATCAGAATGCTGGAGGAGAATCAGGCTCTGCAGAGACAGCTGTTACAGAAGCATGCGAGAGAGCTTGAGAGTTTGCGGGTCTGAGTTTCATTTCCTAATTTACTTTGAAATGATTATCTATTTTGAGTTTTTTGTATGTTGTGTCTGGAATGCTTTTTTAACTTGCAACAAATTATCATAATAGATGGGAGAGGAATGGGATGACAGCCTACAATCAAAAGAACAAATCGAAGCTAAGTTACTAAGCAAGTATGAAGCTGCTATGAGGAGAGAAAGAGCACTGGCTTATGCATTCACTCATCAGGTTTTTCTATCTATCTCATTAATTTACGTATGTGAGGAAATTGATGAAAAATTTAGTATAAACTGATAGATCTTTAAAAGATGTCCCATATTATGAACACTAAAATGAGAAATCAAGCATCCTTATTTTTATACTCTTCATTGTTTCCTTATCTCTTGAAGCTGAAACTTTGTCTTGTTAGTGCATGAGTCCTTTTCTATTTTGTCACCATCTTCAAAGCCATATCCACCTCTTAAATCTCTACTCTATCCTCTCTCACTGCCACATTTGCAATCCAATGATATGCTAATGGTTTTTTAAGCTGCAGCAATAAGTTATTCCTCAATTTTGTCAGTGGCAGTATTTGTTTGCTGAAATGAAGTGGCATGTTATATTATGTGCTTAATACATTTTGAGTGAATAGCATAGAGTATCTTCCCATGATATAATTTACAATCATAAGGGCAAGTTCCTCAATTTTTGGAAAAGAAACAGTGTTTAACATTTGGTGTAAAAATTTTGGCAGCAAAACTGGAAGAACTCATCTAGATCTTTAAATCCAATGTTCATGGATCCAACAAATCCTGCCTGGGGTTGGAGCTGGTTGGAACGGTGGATGGCAGCCCGGCCATTTGAGAGCCGTAGCCAGATGGATAAAGAGGTGAATGACCATGCATCCGTGAAAAGCTCAAGCCGCAGCATTACTGGTGCAGAAATCAGCAAGTCATTTGCTCGTTTCCAGCTTGATTCTGAAAAGCACTCTCCAACAGCCAGCCAAAATCCTGGCTCACCCAGCTTTCATTCCACTCCTTCCAAACGAGTTTCGGCATCTGCTAAGAAATCAATGAAGGCAAGTCCAAGGGGCAGCTGGATTACAGACGAGGACTCTAAAAGCTTGGCCAGTGTACAGTCCGATCGGATCCGGAGGCACTCGATCGCAGGTTCATCGGTGCGAGACGACGAGAGCCTTGCTAGCTCTCCGGCAATTCCAAGCTACATGGTGCCAACTCAATCTGCAAAAGCCAAGTCCAGGACACAGAGTCCATTAGCCCCAGAAAATGGAAAAACTGAGAAAGGATCCTTTGGGACTGCAAAGAAGAGGCTATCTTTCCCAGCTTCACCTTCCAGGCCAAGGCGCCATTCAGGTCCACCAAAGGTAGAAATCAGCTTGAATTCCGAGTTATCTGTGGACAAGGTTGTGGACAGTTGATCATACAAGTAAAAGGATGAGAAAACTATTGAATTGAATTAGAATTGCAATATATCACTGAAGGAATAGCACAAAAAGAGTTCATTTAAATTGAGTGTTCCATTTATTTATTTTCCCTATTTTTATGTGTATCCTAACGTTCTTGGAAGCTTTTGATTTGGGGTGATAATTGTTTTACTTACTATATTTATCAATCTGTATTTTCATTCACTTTGCTCTATTTGCCCTGAGGGGAAGAAATGCAATTCATGGTCAAATGACAGAAGGACAAATGAAATGTCAGAATCCTTTCTGTGCTTCCCCAATCAAGGACAAGTATCATTCCGGTCAAAGTTCCGCATTCTTGATTCTTAGTTGTGACATAAATGTAAATTTAATTTCATTGCCTAATTTCTTTGATGCTACAATGTTTTGCTTTGAAAATTGATTAAATATAAAACAGCCTTAAACGAATAATACACCTGTAAATGTGCTTAGCATCAAGAAACATTGCTGTTGGAGCTTATTTTATTTATTGCCTTACCCATCTTATGCTCTGGAACAGAAAAGCTCTGTGCCAGCATGCACTTCTTTTTATTAATCAATCACTCATTTTTTCTTTTCATTTTTGGGGTGAAGATGTATTTCATTAATCGGTGGTTGAAGTGGGGACTTCCAGCTCATTTAAGTACTATGATGGAAGAACCCAACTCATTAGTACTGTGTCACTCTACTTTCTCATGTTAACTGCCTCACCATTTCTCAACTGATGTTTGTCAGCTACGGAATTTCAACTTAAATTTATGATAACACAACAAAGCAATCAGGCTTTAGGGGATTCTCAGTGATTTAGATTCCACAGGTTACACTTACGAGTCCCACAGATTTTAAAAACCTTTTTGTCTGAACAAACTAATGAAAATATAATAAAATAATTGTTTTCTCTTTGCAACTTAATATCACAATGGCAAACTCTTTAGTAAGTTCCTAAACAATTTTTTGTTGAGTTCATACTGTCATATCAGAATGAAGAACTATATCATCTAGACCTACATCCTTCTTCCCAAACCCACAACATCAACTTCAAGAGTCACTTTTTTTATTAAATACAAATAAATCATATATTTACTTTAACCATGCAGCAATTGAATATATATTAAAAAGAAATTTTTTAAATGCATTTGAAAAATATTATGTTTTGTTTGAAAAGGAGAAAAAGTAAAAAGGAGTTTTTATTTGCAAGCAAAGTTATTTATAAGAATATAAAGATGTTTCTAAAAGGAGCATTGGTGTAGGTACAATGCGCAATAGAACACTTTTCTAATGAAGAATATCTATTTGTTTGTTTTCGGATAGCAGTGTAGCATTACTTAATCCACCAAATGCAGAAATAATAGCATTACACTGGTTTATAATTTAAATATTATCCATAAATGAGAGAATATCTTCTATTTCTTTAATCCGTTATGCATTAATTATCCCCACTTTCAAACTAATTCAAACACCAAATATACTTGTTGATACAATATTTATTTCTCCTAATTTTTGCATATAAAAATAATTATCTTCCATATTTGTGCATATTCTTCACAGCTATGAATGGTAATTTTGAATAATACTTCCAAAATACGATTAAGATTGTCATAATCGATTTTGTTTTAGTAAGTGAGTAGACATGTTTCTAGAAAACAATTTTCCTTCTCGAAATAATTCAAATATATTTTATTAATTATTTACACTATAAAGACTTAAAATTATCATGCTATAATAAATCCAAAAAAGATACCCTAAAACTGTGTTTGAACTTTTGAGCATCTACCTAAGTTATAATAGAATCATATAACAAATGCAGCAGTAAGCGTGTCTTATGATTCCCTCGCACCCCAGAGTCTATGTTCAACTTGATTACACTTTCTCTGGGATTCATATTTACAGTTATTATTAGGGAACTCTTAACACTTTTGTAGCATCATAACTTTACTATATGGAAAAGTATTTGTAAAATTGATTTTGAATTAATTTAATTTTATAAATTTGTATTTATTAAAAAATACTTTTTATGTTTAATTTTTGGAAAGATTTATTTTTAAATGTTTTTATTCTAAAACCAAATTAATAAAAAAGTCCACGTAAATCTTTTTATCCAATATAATAATTATCTGAACTTTTGCTGTTGAAAATCTCAGTCTTTCTTAAAATCATCCTGGGTCATATTTCAACATTATATTAGATTATGCAAATCTAAACCCTAATAAAAGGTTAACAAAATTTGTTCCATGTAACTAAGTGTTTTAAAATTTTATGACCATGGTAAATTGTATTCATTTATCACGATTTTGTTGGAAAAAGGCCGTGTTTATAAAATAAGACTTCAAATTCATATTTAATTTATAATTGAAGTTGTGATTGTCAATAACTGTTTTAGTATTGGTGATAAAATTAAAATTATATGTGATCATGGCAACTTAAATTAGTGTAATTTCAAATTATTATTTTTTATTTGAATGACACGACTTCTAAAACATAAATCACATGGGGCAAATCATATGGAAATCGTTTTATAGATGTATGACTTTGAAAATGAGACAGAGCTATGGAGCTTGTGCTTTTAGTAATGCGAAGGCATGAAACTGAATAATATCTTTTAATCTAGTGGTATGACATAAACATTTGCATTAGGCAATTATGTAATGTTGGTCATAAATTTATATCTAACTTAAAATTTGAATGTTAATTCAGAAGTTATCTGTGATTTGTATGGATGATTTAGTTTTAAACTCACTTTTAATATTAAAATTTTACATGATAAAATTTTAAATTAAATAAACTTATATAAAATTATGGTAGTTTGAAGTGTAACAATATCATAAGTTTGTAATTAATACCTTTAACACTCTTATTGAAAATGTTTCATAAAGAAAGAATTAAATAGGCTATATTATTTCTACTTTTAAGTCATATCTTGATCTAACAACTTCAATTTAAATTAAAAAAAACTCGGATTATATTATTCAAAGTCGTGATTTCCCCCAAAACTTTCACACCAATCTCAACATCGAAGTTGTTACTGATAATCACTAATTTTTCACAACAAAGTTGTTTTCGTCAATTAAGACTTATCCATTACCATAAATTTTTAAAAATATATAAAAAATATGACCACATTTGATAATTTGGAAAGAAATTTGCACAACTTTGATACGCGTAAGGAATACGGCACATCCCTTTTGTTTTCCCATGGTTCAAAATTTGAAGAAAATGCTCTCTCCTCCTAAGCTCTTCCATGCATAGAATAGGAGGCGCATGTGTTAAAATCAGAAATTTATGAACAGTATTTTCCTCCAATGCAGTTTCTTCCTGTCTCTCAAATAAACCTTGTGGGGTTTCAAAGAGAGTAAAGAAAATCTTCCTATGCCACTCGACACAGAAAAATAAATACTAGAAGTGTAGTTAGAGAACACCATTACCATCACACTTTGAGCTTAAAGATGGACTTGTTTCAATTGAATACATATATATATATATATATATATATATATATATATAT
>Ga0123340_1007538_pt1 | contig 10394 bp, 10 predicted proteins | sample SirMexnodulemix_FD_89961 | JGI IMG/M metagenome (GOLD analysis project Ga0123340, IMG submission 89961) | Root nodule microbial communities of legume samples collected from Mexico - Siratro Mexico nodule mix | ecosystem: Host-associated > Plants > Roots > Nodule | place: Mexico: Nepantla...
ATATATATATATATATGTGTGTGTTTCGATTTTTGAAGAAAATTAAATTCTTTTCCAAAAATATATTGTTGGTGGATGAACTTGTAAGTAGTAGGTCAGGTCGATGAGTTGGTGGATTGAGTTATTATTGACATTTTCTTCCTCCAGCTACATATATTTTTCCTCACCCATAATAATAATACATTTATTTAAATACTATATATATTATTTAAATAAAACCCCCAATTTTTTAATATACAATATAATGTTAGATTATGTAATAAAAATATGATTCAAGATTACATAATTCGTAACTATATTTTTATTTTATAATTTATAACATTATAATTTATGTTATCTAAAATATATTTTAAGTTTTGTAATTTAAACTATATTTCAAATTCTATAATTTAAAATCATATTCCAAATTCTGATCTAAAATTATACTCCATATTAAGAAGAAGAAGCTTACTTTATCCCTCCATTTTTTTTCATTTTGGGTGACCCGGTTCATTGGTACATTAGAGGCCCAAAAGTGAGAGTTGTGGATGGAATAATAAGAAACCATTTTAAGATTAGGCTTCCAAAACTAAGTACAAAATTTGTTTACGGAATTGATTCATGTATCTCCACATTTGCTTTCTGCATCTCATTAGTTATTTGTAATTCTACAAGTGTTCTTGTCAGAAAATACAAAGGAAGAAAGTGGTGCAATGAGTGGTTGATGATTGTTATGGAGGTTTTTTTGGTGAGTGAATGTGGTAGAGGACACTGCAACAAAACTTCTCCAGCAACGTTCATAGATAAGTTGTTTTTCTTTTTGCATGGTTCAGGGGCTGATGTAGAGGTACAAAATCCGTAAGTTTTGAGAATTCGTTTAACGAAAATGGGTTACGGAAAACAAAATCCATAATAGAATTTGGGTGGCTGAAGTGGCTTATGAAAAACATATTCCGTATAATGTTTTTGTGTTACGAAAACCATTTTTTGAAAGTGGGAGTGTGAAGAGGAGAGTTTATGGAAAATATTTTTAGTAAAAAGAGAAGGTGATTACGGAAAACGTTTTCCATAAGAGAAATTTATTGTTACAAAAAAAGTTTTTGTTAGAAGATTTATCTATTACAGAAATAGGTTTTTCAAAGAGGACGGTAAGAATGAGTGTTTATGAAAAAACTTTTTCGTAGAAGGAGGAGTTGCTTACAAAAAAAGTTTTTCCTTAAGAAAACATTCCTGTTATGGAAAATCGTTTTTGTAGAAGTAGAAATGCATTATAGAAAACCTTCTCTAACAGAAAAAGTTTCTTACAAAAATTATTTCCGTAATGCACTTCTCCTTCTATGTCGTAAGAGGATATTCTTGTTATGGAAAACCTTTTCTGTAGAAGGAAAAGTGCATTACAGAAAACCTTCTCTAATAGGAAAAGTTGCTTACTAAAATTATTTTCTGTAATGCACTTCTCCTTCTACGGAAAAGGTTTTTCATAACAGAAATATCTTCTCACGAAATTTTTAGTAAGCAACTCCTCCTTCTACAGAAAAGGTTTTTGGTAAGCACTCGTCCTCACCGTCTCTCTTTCGAAAAACTATTTCCGTAATTACCTTCTCTTACGATAAGCATTTTCCATAAACACTCATCCTCACAATCCCACTTCTAGAAAATGGTTTCCGAAACACAAAAACCTTCAATGGAATATGTTTTTCGTAAGCCATTTCAGCCACCCAAATTCTATTACGAATTTCATTTTTCGTAATCCATTTTCGTTAAATGAAATCTCAAAATTTATGAACTATGCACTCCTACACCACCACTAAACTATGCAAAAAGAAAAACATCTTACTTATGAACGATGCCGAAGAAGTTTCCTTGCAACACTCTCTACTATATATTCGCTCACCAGAAAACCTCCACAACAGTCACCACCCGCTCACTGCACCACTTTTCCCCTTTTGTGTATTCTGACAATGGGGTTTATGGTATTACAAATAACTTATACGGTGCAAGAAGCAAATGTGGGGATGTAAGCAATTGCCATTTGTTTAATATACTTTAGTAAATTTCATTTGATTAATGTTCTTTATACATTTCCATTTTAGTCTTTTATGTCATAAATGACGTTAACCTTAAACCAATGGAAGAATATGTTGGTTGACATTTAAATAAAGGACTAAAGTAAAAAAAATTAATAGATGAAGGATTAAAATGAATTTCACTAATAAGATGAAGCACGAAAAAGTATTTTAGAAAAAAGAAATTACAGTCTTTCCTCAGTATTTATACAATAATCTTAGAGAGCCATTCCTTTCATTGGAGTTCCTCAGATTATGGTTACAATATTTGTTGTTGCTTATGTGCAATATGTCTTGTTTTGTTGGTTCCAATACTTGTGTATAAGATTCCAGCAACTTTGTAAAAAATTATGGACTACTTACATACTTACATTCATATAAATATTGGTTTATAATTTCAATATCTAGTAGAATGGACAATTTTTGTGAGTTCATCAGGAAAAATCCTAAAGCAGCAAAAGGCAAGAGGGGAGCATCTGAACCTTTTCAATCCCATTCTGTTCAATGAGATATGCTTAGAATTATGATGCATCAAGAATGTAGAATAATATTATTAGTATTACATAAATATGTACCTCTGTGTATTCTACTTTTCTTGTATGAAACAAATGTTTAAATAGCTTTCTAGATACAGAATCATGAACACCTTGAGCTCAATGTTGTAAAATCTACAACTGATTGATCTTGATAACTTCTTTGCAGAAGTCACTATCAATGTTCCTTGAACCAACATTTACAAACTGGCTATTTTCTTCTATGCAAATGCAAATGCCTTTGTGAAATTGTTAGAGTTAGACATGGTAAACCATACCAACTTCTAGCAGAGAAGTGTGTGCTACGTTCAAGTAAACATCAGGGTCTCTGCAATTTTTGCTTAGAAAAGCATAAACAACATTTATGGCAAATTTCTTTAGAATAGAGGATGATTTCTTTGCCTCTGCATAGGAATGTCCAAGTATATAGGTAACACCGGACTCCTTGGCTCTTAGAATCTGTATAGATTCATCTTTATAGGGAGCCTCTTGAAGATGATCAATGTCATGGTTCTTTACACGTAAAACACGTGAAAATGGGAAGCTTTTCTCTATGTAACATGAATTATTCAAAGTGTGTGGAGAAACAGCAAGGTGTTCCATACACAGTTCTTCTGGTGTTGGTGCTGGATCACTCTCCTCTATTTCTACAAACTGTATTATAGCACTTACCAATATATTCTCAAAATTGTAGTTCTCTTGTTGCAGGTCCTTGTAACCATACCTGACAATGCAACAAAACATTCGGTACTCCTTGGGGCCAATCCTGCTTATGACCAACCGTTCATTGTCACTGACACAAGGGACTTGAACTGATTTGACACATACAAAAACTAACACCTGATGGAATGCTGGCAAGTTTGTGACAAAGTGGCCAAAAATAGCAGGAACACCTGAAGCCAGATTACTCAAAATGATTCCTATTCCCGGGACACGGACCATGCCTAAACAAGGTCCCAAAGACAGTATCTTGCTCATTGAAACCTTGTTCTCCACATCAAATTCATGTTTCTTCATTGTTCCGTAGTTCCAAGTGAACATTATACTCATAAAGATAAAAGATAGCACAAGGGGGATCCATCCTCCTTCAGGGACTTTGCAGATAGAGGCTGAGATGTAAAGCAGTTCAACTGATCCAAACAATACCAAAAATATAATGGCTTTTATTATTCCCTGCTTCCAAACAATGACCATTACTAGTGTCATCAAGCATGTTGTCACAAACATTACAGTGGTTATAGCCAGCCCTGTGGATCATGCAAAATGGTCAGAACTTACATGTCATGCTTCAAATATCATAAGCAAACATAGTGGAAAAGAAGTGTACCATAAGCATGACCCATCATGTCTATATCCCTAAGGCCAATGGTGACAGCTAAACAAAGACACATTAATATCCAATTCACTTCTGGGACATAAATCTGTCCATATATTCTGCTTGAAGTATGAACAATCTTAACTGGAGGAAAACAATTTAACGCGCAACACTGGCTTACAATGGAAAAGGTGGCAGAAATCACTGCTTGGCTTCCAACAATGGCCGCGAAAGTGGCCACTACAAAAACAGGCCAAAATACAGTTTCTGCAGAAAATAGTAGTCCAATTACACTAAAGGCCATAAATAACATTGACAGCTTGTTGATTCCTGAAATAATTTCTTGCCTGGTATGGCTTTGTAGAAGCTGTCCTGAATAGCATGATGATGCTTGGACAGAAATGCAGCCTCTCCCATATATGCAAAAATCAGGCAGGGATACACTAGACATGTGAAAGCTACCTGAGATTTAAGGGCATCTGTTAAAGCATATATCATTTTCAACTTAGTTAATCTTTCCTTTATCTATACTCTCAAATATATATTTACCTTTATTGAGAGTGCTGAAAAATGACCCAAAGCAGCATACATTGCCTCCACTCCTGAGACAGTATCACAGGCAAATTAATCCCACTACTCTAGCTGCTAATAAAGTTAACTACATTATAGATGTTCATGAAAAAAAATAAAAATACAAAATACCATATCATATGTACCTGTGATTGAAAGCACAATTCCACCTAATGACATCCAACCTTCAATGCCAGTGGCTTTGAGGAACTTCAACATGTAGAGAGGAGAAAGTGCACGGTATATTTGCCGGTTCCAGTGAAATATGTTGTATATACCAATACCACTTATACACAAAAGCCATGCAGCAACTACTGGGGCAAACATGAAAGCAACTCTGTGTGTCCCATGATGTTGAATGGAGAAAAGGACCACTAAAATGACACACGAGATTATGACAACATAATCTGTATAAATAATGTAGAGTTTTAGAAAGTGTGAATAGATATAAAGGTTTTGAAAGATGCTTGGTGGGCTTACTGTCATGGAGTTCTTTGATCTTAACTTGAACTCCTGAAACGGCTGAAAAAACTGAAAGGAAACACAAGGGATGTTCATATATCCAAAGGAGAAACAAATAATAAAATTTCTGTACAAACATCAACTCCTGAACCAACTCAATCTCACGATAAGTAAACTAAATTGTGTAGTAATGTTTGAGATGCATATCTATAATTAGAGTTAATTTGGATAAAGTTCTCAATAAGTACTTGAATAGGAAGATAATAAAAAAATTAGGGAGATAAAATGAATCAAACTTCTCTCAGATTAAAATGAACTTATGCAATTCAACTTTTCAAAAGCTTTCTCATCCAATTTCATGTAGCTCGGAATGTAAGTTAGTTTGAACTTATGGAAAAAATTTGATTCATTTTACCTCCTTCATTCATTAAGTTTGTCTCCTACAAGTATTTGTTGAGAAGTTTGTCCACAGTGACTCATGGTACATTTACTCTAAACAATACAATATTTAATCTGAAATGTGATGACAAAATTAACAAGAATAATAATTTTAGAAATGGGTAATGACCTAAAGCTGCCATCTAAGGGATGCAGTCATGTAACTATAACAAAGTCAATGATGGACCACATACTTCATGTGTTCTTATAGAAGCTCATGGGCTGCTCTTGATCAACTACCTGATATTGCAGGTGTAATCACACCATCACCAATTGTCATACAGGTTCCTAGCAGAACAAAGATCAACAGTCCTTTTTGGAACCTTGGGTGCTTTTCAATGAACAACTTCAAATGAGAAGAAAGCCATGTGTCCTCAGAATCTTGTGTGGTATAAGCAGATAATTTCTCATCCGTGGCTTGCTGATTAGGTAAAATGCTTAGTCTAGCATGCCGGCAGAGAAGTGAGTACAATGCAAAGGTACCTCCTGCACAAGTGAACCACTCATTCTAAAAACATAGCAAATCACAACTAATTAATCCTCTGCTAATTAATAAATTGTGTTAATCATGATTATATTTCTAGAAACTAAAGATAAAGGAGGAAAATCAAGCTCACAATTATATATGAAGTCAAAGAGAACAAATGACTGGACAATTTTTGGTTTAATAAGAATATGAATGTAAAATTATATATCTTTCCCAAGAAGTTATAATTGGCATGGCTTCAGGAGCTTGGAAGTCTGAGGAACTGGATAGAGATCATGATTGAAGACTTTACCTTCCCCACTGTCATCGGCAGACATCACAATGAAAACATATTTGAAGAGAGCAGTAATGGTAAATGTCCAGAAGACAAAGGAAAGCACACCAAAAATCTCCTCATCATTTTCATTGAGTCTCAATGTCCCTGAAAATGTGGTCTTGTAAACATAAAGAGGAGAAGTACTGAGGTCACCATAAACTATTCCAAGACTTTGGTAAGCTAGAGTGAGCACAGTTGCACAAGAAGTTCTCTTTAAATTCTGATACATGAAGCCAAGCACAACAAATTAGTACTATACAGTACTCACTTTTAACCCTAGCCAGGTTCCATAGCCAATATGACAAAGTAAATAAAATTTCCATTCAAGCATTCTATAAACTTCTCAGTATCATCACCATATGTCAGAGCAACATCCAGTTTATTTATTATCTTTTAAATTTCATAAGACAAATGTTAGAATTGAGATTCCTCCCTAATTAAACCCTGCTCCCACCAACATTCTCCATAATTCAAAACACAAACATTAATCAAATGTGAAAAATTGAAGAAATGAAATGAATAAAGAGATAAGAAGCAGCTCATCAAAATAAGCTCAACCATAAAGTGCAATAACAAGATGAGGATCCAATGCAATGTTTAAAATGACTAAAATGCAATGCCAAAAACCAGAAAATAATTAAAAGGAGACATCAAGAAAAGGATACTGGCTTTAAAACCCCAAGCAGAACATGGCAATGTCCTTCTAATACACCTTAGGGGAACACTATGAATGCAAGTAACATCTCATTAGTTTTCAACACAACAGACAAAAGTAGCAAAACCCCATTTAGCTCAAAAGCAGTTTAGACAACATGGGGAGAATGAAGACATTCACTGAATAATGACCATGTAGAAATGGATCAGTTATTAAAAAAGTTTAATAGAGACCATGAATGTATTGAAGGGTCACAGTTCCTTCAGCTATAGACTGAACAAGAATTAAGAAAGAGTACCTGCTGAGACATTCCATGTTCCACAAATTGTTCAGATGGATTCATGGCTGAAAGAGAATGAAAAGTGGGGATGATTCAGAAGCTAAGATGAGGTCAGTTATGACAAGACAGAGAATAATATATAGAAACAAAGGATGGAGAATACAGGAAATGAACAGTAGAAGAACTGAAGTAGTAGAAAGGCAGGTGGTGTGTGTCCAAAGAAGTTGCAAAATGCATTGAATGCTCTTTTACTCTCTCTTGCTGGACTTATTAACCAACCTAACACCTTCCCCACACCCCTCAAAATGAATGGTAAACAACTTATTTTTCCCTTGAAATGCTAACTATGAATAGTATTTTTCACATCAAGTTAACATTAGTTGAAGTGACTGTGTAAAAGTAATTGAAGTAGATGTAAATGAATTCAGTTAATATTGAAGTATTTTACTGTCTTATAAACAAATGTAAATGGTCTTATATATTTTCATCAGTTTATTTTTAAAAATTACCATTCTTACAGTATCCATCTTGAGATTAATTTCTAATCCTAACCAACAAATATAAATCTCCCCTCCATCTTCAACCATGAACAGAAATTCACTAGTTAGCTCTATTGTTGGGTACTAATAGGTATTTTTTTGGTACAAGATACTCATAGGCTTTGTGATTTGGTACATGTCTCTTTCCTTGTTTCAAGTAACTGGCATTTTCATTTCATAATTGTAATATGTGATTTCATATAATTGGCATAGTTCCAGCCTATGTAATGTCAGTAAAATATATAACAAACAACGATCTAACATTTTTTTTTTTTTCACATAACGGATATTCCTTACAATAAAGAATTTTTTTAAGAAATATTCACTATATGGAGATCTAATTCTTCACTTTTTTTTTCATGCACAAAAACTCAGGAACATAGCATTTGAAGAAACCATCCATTGTAAAAAAATTGTCAAAGATAATTTATTATCACCAAGCTTTGTCAATTGTTTGAGCTAGCAAGATTACTTAAGTCAATGTTTGGTAGTGGAGTTTTAAAGAAAAAGGGGACCATTTTTTTTATTTGTGAGATAGTTATTAGTTATATAATGCTTATAAAAAAATATAAGGATATTAAATTCTTTTTAGTCATCAAAATTTAACTAAAATACACTGGTAGTATACAATATTGTACTATTATTCAGTCATAAATTGTTACACAAAGGAAACTTGTTAGTTTTTGTTCTAATTGTTTTGAAGTTACATTCAAATTGTTTCTGGTTGTTTGAAATCTTAAAAACCATTGCACTGAAAATATATAAATTGTTTTCACTCCTTTTCTTTTCCTACAAACCCTTAGAACATTTAAGAGATATTAAAGTGAAATATTTTCTTTTTCAAAAAATAATGAAAATATAATTATGATAACTTAGGGTAGGGATGGGAAGGGTAATTGAACCGACTTGAATTTTCCAAGTGGGGCATGTTGATAATAAACTAGGAACATGGAAGTAGATGAATGTCTGGTCTTCATTGACCTTGTGATCACATCCAATAATAGAAAAGAGCTAAGTTTTCCACCAAAAACACAGTTTTTGAGGCTGCAAATTTCCACAATTGAACTTCACTTACAGCAACCCTTTCATTTCTAGTTAAGAACAACTTCTGGCCAACCTGAATTAGGCACCTTGGTTGTGATGTTAACAGCCTACCAAACTACAGAACCACAAAAGATCCTAAGAACACTGCTAAAATTTTCTTTATCTTCTCTTTTTCTGCTTCATGCTCTCATTCATGAAGGTTACTTCTTTATCCATTCTGTGCCAAAACAATTATTATTTGCTAAAATTTGCTTCCTCTCCCTTTCTTCTGTTGTTGTGAGCATCTAAATTTGTTCTAGAGGAAATGAAAAGGGAATTGAAATATCATGTATTATCATTCACTAACAATAAGGTGAGTGACCTTTCACAAGTGATTGATGGTAACAAGTCAACATATTTTGGAATCTTGGGGCAAGATCAACTCATTTATTGGCTGTATAATTGAAGACAACGAAACTTTTACTATTATTTTACAATATCAACTAATTATTGGATTTCAGCATCACATAACAACGAAATATTGTTATAAAACAAGTATTTATCAATCACTATTCTTTGGCAATAATTAAAGAACTCAAAAATAGAATATTTTATTTAAAATAGACTTAAAAATATTTATTTTCATTCCTAAAATATGTTTAAATTTTTCTTCTGACTTTCAATCGCTTTTGTTTTTCTTTTATCTCTAAAAAAAATGTTCTTAAGTCTATCTATAATATAACAACACTGTTTTACTCTTATATATCTTCTCCAACTAAAAATATGAACTTTTTGAATAATAGATTGTCCTAAGCTCTGAAAAGATACTGTTCAATAATTCTGAACCTAATAATTCATAACTATTTACCTTTACTATGAAATCCCATTATGGTTTGTTCCTCATGAATAGAAGTGTAACAGCACATGAATTACATAATTGCTGATACATTGCATGTTTGAAAAGATGGAAGAGGAATTTGAGAATGGAAGTTCTGGAAAAGGCCATAGTTGGGAAGTGGTGGGTGTGCTTTCTGTGTCAAATATTAATGAGTGGGCCCCACTTTCATCACTCCCCTTCAATCTCACATAACTCTATCGAACATGGCGCACGAGTGAAGTTGACGAAACCTTCAACCTTATCCAACCTTACTTGCTTTATTCTCGCTCACTCAACTAAAACATAAATATATATAACCTAGGTTAAATAAACCTGTTTTTACTCTTTATTGAAATTCTACCTAATGGCATAATAAGATTAAGGATCACGTAATGTTGTATGTGGAACTAATAGGTTGTTACGTTGAAATTATTTATATATTTTTTTAAGGAAGTTTGTCTAGTTTTAGTTTTGATTTTGTCCTTCAAACCTAAATAAAGTAGATGCATATTTATAATACTAATATCTTATTATCGATTGACTTTAATATTATTGTTAAAAATTTTGTAAAGGGTATACCAGAAAAATTTAATACTAATGAATATAAATAAAATTACACAAGAAATTATGATATCATTTTCAATATAAAATTTTACGATTGTATTTATTTATTTATTTATTTTATATTCTTCAAAAACTACGAGACTTTTAACTTATATTTATAAGTTAACTTTTGTGATGTAATTAAAAATATTTAAATATTAATTTTTATATTTAAATTTATTTTTAATTGTAATTTGTTTAGAATTGGCACAATTACATATGGAAAAGTTATTTTTAATAATACATTATCA
>Ga0123340_1007539_pt1 | contig 10393 bp, 19 predicted proteins | sample SirMexnodulemix_FD_89961 | JGI IMG/M metagenome (GOLD analysis project Ga0123340, IMG submission 89961) | Root nodule microbial communities of legume samples collected from Mexico - Siratro Mexico nodule mix | ecosystem: Host-associated > Plants > Roots > Nodule | place: Mexico: Nepantla...
TCAGGTTGCTGCATGTAAATTTCTTCCTCCAAATCACCATGAAGGAAAGCAGTTTTAACATCCATCTGCTCAATTTCTAAATCAAGACTGGCTGCTAAAGCAAGAACAACCCGGATAGAAGACATTTTAACAACAGGAGAGAAAATCTCATCAAAGTCAATACCTTTCTTTTGACGCTAGCCTTTGACAACTAATCTCGCTTTGTATCGTGGAGTAGAACCATTATCTTCAGTCTTCAACCTATAAATCCACTGATTTTGCAAAGTTTTCATACCTTTTGGCAACTTGACTAGCTCAAAGGTGTGGTTATCATGCAAAGATTTCATTTCATCATCCATAGTTGCAATCCATTTATTCTTATACTCACTCTCCATAGTCTCTTCATAGCATTCAGGTTCTCCTCGTTAGTGAGAAGCACATATTCATTATATGAGTAGTGAGTAGAGGGCAAACGCTGAAGACCTCCTAATAGAAACATGAGGTTCACCAAAATCACCAACAACATCATCATTATCATCAACAGAATCATTTGTAATATGATCCTGGACATCATCATCATCATCATAACTGTCAAAATCTGCTACATTAGGCGTATCGGTTTGAGGAGTTGGATCAAAATCAACCACATCGTCACTGCTTGGAGACTCTGATTTTTCTATCTTCCCAATATCTTCAATGGTATGATCCACAACAAAAATAACATCATGACTTCTTACAAGCTTCTTTTCAACAGGATCATAAAATCTATAACCAAACTCATAACCACTGAAGATGCATTATCTTGTCTTAGCATCTAATTTGGACCTCTTATCTTTAGGCACATGCACAAATGCCTTACAGCCAAACACACGAAGGTGGCTCTAGGAGACATCTTTCCCATACCACACTGTGTCAGGAACATCAGCCTGCAAAACAACAACAGGAGATAAATTTATAACATGTACAACAGTATATAAAGCCTCACCCCAAAAAGATCCAGGCAATTTTGCTTCAGAAAGCAAACATTTGACTCTCTCCATCAATGTCATGTTCATCCTTTCTGTCAAACCATTAAGCTGAGGAGTCTTTGGAGGACTTTTCTGATGTCGAATACTTCTCGGGGTTGAGGCGCAAATCATGCTTTCTAACCCTTGTAAAGACAGCTTTCAGATCCGCAGCATGGTTCTCAGCTTGTGAGGATTTGACCACCATGTCATCAACATATACTTCCATAGTTCTACCTAAGAGCTCATGGAAGATTTTATCCATTAGCCCCTGGTAAGTCGCCCCTGCATTCTTGAGGTCGAATTGCATCACTTGGTAACAATAATTAGATCTCTCCATCATAAACGTCTTCTTGTCCCCATCAGGGGGTACATCGGGATCTGATTGTACCCCGAATAGGTATCCAAAAAACTCAGCATCCTGTATCCCGAGGTACTGTCAACCAACCAATCTATGCTTGGTAGTGGGTAAGTATCTTTCGAACAGGCTTTGTCAAGTCGGTGTAGTCCATGCACATGCACCATTTGCCGTTGGATTTCTTCACCATTACAACATTTGCAAGCCATGTGGTGTATACAACCTCTCTAACGAACTCGGCTCTGGCGAGTTAGGCTACTTCTATCTCCACTGCTACTCGTCGCTCGTCTCCTAGTTTCCTTTTCCTCTCCGAGACGAGTCTTGCTTGGGGAAGCATTGCCAACTTATGACATATAAAGTCTAGGTCGATGTCAGGCATGTCGCCAGGGCTCCACGCAAAAAGAGGTCCGAATTACCTACCAATACCTTCTCTATATCTTCCCTCACCAGCCTGTGCGCGTTGAGGCCCAACCAAGCGACCTGATAAGGGATTGGGCCTAGCCGGACTATGGACATCGACTCATCGAACGTGGGATGACCCTCCTCAAATTTGGCTGAAGGATCCAAAACAACCTCCTCACCTTCACTTATGCAGCCATCCATTGACTCCTTGGCCTCAGCCAGTCTTACTGTCTGTTCCACATGATTGCACTCGGCTAGGGCGCGTGGACTTCTTCAGTTTGGATTGCTTGTTCTTCTCTCCCCTTCAAGGAATAAGGATTGACCTTCAGGCTCTGCATGTAACATTGTCGTGCTTCGTTCGGGTCCACCTTTACTGTTATGATAGTTCCATTAGGGGCTGGGAACTTCATGGCCATATGAGACGTCGACACGATCGCCTCTAGTTGGTTAAGAGTACGACGTCCTATGAGTACATTATAGGAAGTGTCCGCATCCACCAGGATATACCGAACTGTTAGGGTCCTGTAGGCTTGACCGACACCAAAGGTTGTCAAAAGGTCCATAAATTCTCATCGACTCGCTGGCTTGCAAACCCCAACAAAGGCTCGGTGTACGGTTGGACAACTGTCTCAAGAACATTAAGCTTCAAAAAAGTTGACCAATACAATACATCGACTGAGTTGCCCTGGTCAATTAGGATCTTGTGCACCCTCCAATGGGCAATTATGGCGGTCACCTCCACTAGGTCATCCTGTTTGAGATCGTTGACTGAGAAATTTGCATCCGAGAAAGTGATGGGGGGTTGTGATCGAGGCGGTAAATAAGCGACCGAGTTGATGTTTCTAAAATGTCTTTTCCTGGAGGAGCTGGACATCCGTCTCCTACAAAACCTCCCGCGATAGTGTTGACTATGCCAAATTGAATGTGGAATTCTGACTCCTCAATGGCGCCAGGATGTGGTTGTCAGTTGCCTATAATGTTGTACTGGATTTCTACCAAGTTGATAGATCCGGCAACGGCATTTGGATCCTGTTGGGTTGCTCCATTCGCTGCTTCGGTCCTAGGTTCTCTCGATCTATCTTTTTCTGGATCAGCTCTACCTCGGCCACGGCCTCGGCCGCCTTGTCCTCCACGGGCCCCGAATATTCTTGGACCCTCCCTAGGTGCTTGGCCTCTTTGAACAAAGCGAGTCAGCGCTCCCGATTTGATAAGCTCCTCAATAAGGTCTCGTACTTTGGTGCACTCCTCAGTGTTGTGCCCGATGCTTTGGTGGTAGCTGCACGTAAGGGTGGGGTCTGCCCCAGGCTGAGGTCGTCCAGGTCGGTGAAGATGAATGAGTTCCAGATTACAGGCTTCTTGTAAGACAGTTTCTCTAGTAGCATTAAAGGGGGTATATCGTGCATACCTTTCGGGTCGGACTCTCTTCTGATACCTGGAGCTCTCCTTGGTAGTCTGTGGTTGAGACTTTCATTTTCTGGCATCAACGTATTCCTCAATACTCATGTGCCTGGCAGTCCGAGCCCTCAAGCTATCCATGTTAGGAGGTGGATCCGCATAAAGTGAATCCAGGAATGCACTATGCTTCAACCCAACTAAGAGCGAATGTCGTGTCACCGCCGGGTAAAGGTCGGGTATCAATAGAGTCACTTTGGTGAAATAAGTCATGTAGTGTCGTAGCGACTCATTGTCTCCTTGCACAATATGGTGTAGGGAGGCTGATGACGCTGAGGCCAGTTTACTATCAGCGAACCTAGGCGTGAACCTGGAGTAGAGCATTTTAAAAGACTTAACAAAATTAGCAGGCAAATAGTAGTACCAGTTTAAGGTCAAGCCCTTGAGAGTTGTGGGAAATAGCCGACAGTGAACCCGACCATCTGTAGAAAAGAGGTTCGCTTGGGTCATATAGGACTTGACATGCACGTCGGGATAGGAGGTCCCATCATAAGTATCCATGTGGGGTCACTGCCACTTAGAGGGGAGTCGTGCGCTCATCACCTCCGTAGTAAAGGGGTGAAATCCCCCTATATGATCCTTCAAGTCCTCCCTTAATGGAGGTGGCGAGACTTCTTCAAACAGCATGTTGTGATAATTTCTCGACCGTTGGCAATGGTCTCGTCTTGACTCTTCCGGGGGTCTCCGCGATCCACGTGTTTGGTTAGACCGAGTGGTCTGCTCGCCAATTCCTGTCTGTCTTGAAGACTGCACCTGGCTCTAAGACATTTCCTTCGAACTCTTCTCGGGGGTTTCCCCCTCCCACTGCGTAGAGGGGGCCACATGAGGATCTTGGAATGGTTGTTGTTCACCTCGTTTGAAAGTGGTTATCTGATCATAGAGGGCTCGCATGTCCTCATCATGGTGCCTCTGCTGGTTACAGAATTGGGCGTCGATCCTCTCATGTGCAGCTTAGAGAGTGTTTCGCACATTGGCCTCGCTTTCCTGAAGAGCAGTTTGTAGAGCATTCTGAACCTTGAGTTCACTTTCCCGTAGTGCCGCCTTCATAGCATCCACACTCTGTTGGACGACTCCTTGTAGGGTTTCAATCATGGTTGGATCCATTCTTGTCGTTGTAGTGGAAAAAATGGGTGGTCCTGCAATAAGTTTTACCAGGGTCCCACGGTGTCTGCCAAAATGTTCTTACCTGACCCGAGTTAAAGTCGCCTTCACGAGATGTCATCGATTGTTATTCCACCAATGTATAACGAAATAAGGGTACACCTGCAAAAGACTCTCTGACGCTCAAGTTAGTAAGAGTGAAAAATGTGTGTTTCAAATTTAAAAGTAAGAGTATTATGAGATATATAGTACTTCCTATTGGCCATTGTGATATTTATCTATATCATTTAAGTGTCATTATAAGTAGTATAATTCCCTATAAAGATATAGGACATTTAGAATCACAAATCATCGTAACACCAACCATTTTCGTAAGAAGAGAGGGGTAGTCATTGAAGCTAAGAGGCATGCAACAAGAAATTGGACTTGTTGATGATTATTAAAGAATGCTAGATTGAGGTTGTTGGCTGCGGCATCACCATCACTGAGAAACTAAAAAAGACATGAATCGTCCAAGAAATTGAGTCTCATTTCCTCTAGTTCATGTAACTGCAATGTCCTCTTCATTTGTGCGTCCTTGGAGTCAAAATTCAGCAGCTTCAAAGCCCAATAAGACTTGTGCTCCAATTCAACAGGCAGATGGCATGTTTTGCCATAAATCAATTGAAACGAGGAGAGACCTATTGGTGTCTTGAACGTTGTTCTATACGCCCATAATGCTTCATCCAGTTTGATGGACCAATCCTTCTAAGCAGAGTTGACTGTCTTCTCAAGGATTCTTTTAATTTCTCTATTCGAAACCTCTACTTGCCCATTTGACTGAGGATGATAAGCAATTGCCACTCTGTGTTTCACCTCATAATGCTCTAATACTCTCTTCAGCTGAGAATTGCGAAAATGTGTGCCTCCATCATTGATCAAGAACCTTGGTGTCTCAAACCTGCATAAAATGTTCTTTTTCAAGAACTTAATAACAGTTTTGGCGTTTGCGTGTTGTGTTGATATGACTTCCACCCATTTGGACACATATTCTACTGCGAGCAGGATGTATCCATATGAGAACGAAGGGGGTAGGGGCCCTATAAAATCAATGCCCCAGCAGTCAAATACCTCCATTTCCTGAATATTCTGCGGTGGCATTTCGTGCCTTCTTGAGATGCCAAAAGTTCTTTGGCATTTATCACACTTCCTTGCAAATTCGTAGGCATCCTTGAACATTGATGGCCAGAAGAAGCCAGCTTGTAGAATCTTTGTTGGTGTTCTCTCACCATTGTAATGGCCACCATAGGGTGAATTGTGGCAGTCCCATAGTATACTATTGGCTTCTATTTTTTACACACACCTCAAAATATTATCAGCTCCCATTTTAAACAAATATGGATCATCTCAAATGTAGTGATTAACATCTCTAAAGAACTTCTTTCTTTGATGCCAATTTAGCTCTTCGGGTACCACTCTTACTGCTTTAAAGTTGGTCAAATAAGCAAACCATGGCCTTTCTTGAATAGTTAGTATCTTCTCATCTGGAAATTCGGTGAGGAGTTCTGCTTTTGCTCTTATGATTTCCCCATTGACCAATCTTGAGAGGTGATCAGCCACCTTGGTTTCACAGCCTTTCTTGTCTTTAATCTCAAGATCAAACTCCTGTAGCAGCAGAACCCATCGAATGAGCCTTGATTTTGAATCTGGTTTAGACAACAGGTACTTGATTGTTGTATGATCAGTGAACACTATGACTTTGGAGCCAATCAGATATGATCTGAATTTCTCTAAGGCATAGACTATGACAAGCAACTCCTTCTCTATTGTGGTGTAGTTAGTTTGTGCCTCATTCAGAATTTTACTAGCATAATGAACCACCCTGAATATCTTCTCTTTTCGCTGTCCCAACACAGCACCTATTGCATAATTACTGGCGTCGCACATCAATTCAAAGTTGTATTGCCAATCTGGAGCAGTGATCACAGGAGCTGTAACTAGTCTTCTCTTTAGTTCTTCAAAAGCATGCAAGTTGTTTTCATCAAAGCTGAAGTTGTTATCCTTGTTCAACAAATTGCATAAAGGCTTCGCAATTTTAGAAAAGTCTTTAATAAACCTCCTATAGAATCTAACATGCCCAAGGAAGCGAATCCCCTTCACATTAATCGGTGGTGGCAGCTTTTCAATAACATCTACCTTTGCTCTATCCACTTCAATCCCTCCTTAGAGATCTTATGTCCCAGCACAATTCCCTCTGTTACCATAAAGTGGCATTTTTCCCAGTTTAGCACTAAATTGGTCTCAATGCACCTTCTCAGCACAGTTTCCAGATTCAATAAGCATACATCAAATGTAGCCCCAAATACCGAGAAGTCGTCCATAAACACTTCTATACTCTTTTCAATCATATCAGAAAATATGGAGAGCATACACCGTTGAAAAGTTGCAGGAGCATTGCACAGACCAAATAACATCTTCCTATATGCAAATATGCCAAAAGGACATGTGAATGCTGTTTTTTTCTTGATCCTCAGGATTGACCACAATCTAGTTATATCTTAGGTAACCATCAAGGAAGCAGTAATAAGCCTTCTCTGCCAATCTCTCAAGCATCTGGTCCATGAAGGGTAGAGGAAAATGATGTTTCCCCTCGTTGCCTGGTTCAATTTCCTATAATCTATACACATGCGCTAATCAGTGACCGTTCTTATGGGAATCAACTTGTTTCTCTCATTGTGAATTACTGTCATACCTCCATTCTTTAGTACAACCTGCGCTGGACTCACCCAAGCACTATCAGAAATGGGATAAATCATCTCTGTCTCTAGCAAATTCTGAACCTCCTTTTTCACCACTTCTTTCATAGTAAGGTTCAATCTTCTCTGTGGTTGTTCTACTGGTTGGTAGTCCTTCTCCATGTATATATGGTGCATGCAGTAGGAATGGCTAATTCCTTTTAGATCTGCCAGCGTCCACCCAATTGCCTCTTGATTCTCTTGCAAGACCTTTATCAGTTGTTTTTCTTCCTCTCTTGTCAAGGCATTACTAATTATCATAGACTTCTTGCCATTCTCGGCAAAAAATACGTACTTCAGGTGGCAGGTAACTGCTTAAGCTCTAAAGTCTGATTGTGACTCTTATTTCCCACATATTATGCTTCACGTGCCATTGTATTTTCTATCACCTTTTCTCTATCTAGGTATTTCTTCAATTGACTCACTTCTTCCTCATTAAAATCTTCAGGTTGATCCTTACATCCATTAAGAATCTTTATTAAGGGCTCTGTCATCAATAAGCTTTGCTTTTGTTCTTCACAGATTTTGTCTAAGACATCCAACCGAAAACATCCCTTTGCATCTGAAGGGTGCTTCATAGCATCAAATACATTGAAGCTAACTTCTTCATCTTGAACACACACTTTTAGCTTTCCCTTGTCCACATCTATCATAACTCTGGCTGTCTTCATGAAAGGTCTTCCTAAGATCAAGGGCACTTCCAAATCTTCTTCCATCTCCATAACAACAAAGTCCACGGGAAACATAAACTTGTCCACTTTGACCAATAAGTCCTCCACAATCCCGTAGGGATGTTTGATTATCTGTCTGCTAATTGAAGAGTTATTCTAGTTGGCCACCCTTCTACCTCTCCGATCTTCTTAAGCATGGATAATGGAATCAGATTTATACTTACCCCCAAATCCAGCAAGGCTTTTCCCACAGTTAAATTTCCAATGGTGACAGGGAGAGTGAAAGTCCCTGGATCACTAGACTTTTGAGGTAATACCTTTTGGATGATTGCACTACAGCCTACTTCCAATTCTATGGTCTCCTGTTCTGGGAACTTCCTCTTCTTGGTAAGCAATTCTTTCATGAACTTTGCATAGATGGGCATCTGCTCCAAAGCTTCGGTAAATGGTATGTTGATATGCAATTTCTTGACAACTTCCACAAACCGTCTGAATTGCCTCTCGGCATCCTTTCTTGATGGAGCATGAGGGTATGGAATATTCTTTATAGACAATTTCTGATCTTTCTCTTTTAGCATTGATTGTGTTGATTCTTCTTCCAAATTGGGGTTATGTTTTCCACTTTCTATTTTTTCTACCTACAAATCAGATTCCTCACTTTCATCAATTCTTTCTTCTACCGCAGCCTTTTCTGTCCTGAGGTTATCTCCTATACCTGCCCTCACGACTTTCCTGCTTTTAGTAGAAATTGCCTTGTAATGTTCTTTAGGATTAGGTTGAGTGTTTGCAGAAAATTGGTTGTCTTGTTGTTCTGATATTTGTTTGGCCAACTGACCAACCTGTGTTTCCAAGTTCCTAATTGACGCTTCAGTGTTCTTTTGATTGGATAACAAAACCTGCATGAACTTCTCTAAAGTGTTTTCCAATTTGGATGTTCTCTCTTGCACAGTGGGGAAATTTTGATACTGCTAAAATGACATTTGTTTATTAAATGGTCCAGCCTCTTGCTTCCACCCAGTTCCTTGGTTTACATTGTTCTTCCAACCTGGTGCCATATTACTGTAGTAATTACTCTGAAACCCAGTCTATCTCCCCTGGTTGTTCATATAGAGTGCTTCCTCCTCTAACTGATTTTGGTAAGAGCAATTGTCATTCAAATGGTTACCACCACAGAAGTCACACCTCATAACTTGATTCTGCCTTTGAGAATTTTGGACAACATGCAACTGCTTGGGCAGATTTGCCATTTACTTTGTAATCATCTCCATTTGCTGAGTTAGAATCTTGTTCTGAGCAAGTAAAGCATCTGTGGTGCTTAATTCCAACATTCCCTTCTTTGGTTGTGCATTGTGTCTATTATGTTGGGCTTGGTAATCAGTAGAGGCCAGTGCTTCAATAATTCAGGTGGCTTGTTCCACGTCCACAGCCATCATCGTTCCACCTGCTGCAGCATCCAAAATCATTTTCATGTCTGGTCTAAGTCCATTATGGAAAATGGTTAACTGAGCAATATCTTCAAATCCATGGTTGGGACATCTTCTCAGCATTGTTTTGAACCTCTCCTATGCATCACAAAATGCTTCATCATTCCCTTGCCTGAAGGTTAAAATATCTTATTTGGCTTTGATGTATCTTGACATGGGGAAAAATCTGTTAAGAAATTTCTCTTCCACCTCAGTCCAATTGATTAGACTCTGGTTAGGATGAGACTTCAGCCACTCCTTGGCCTTTCCCACCAATGAAAACGGAAATAACTTCAAGTAGGCTGCATCAATCTCTGCATCTCCAAATCCCATAGTTCTAGTCAACTCGAAGAAGGTGGATAATTGTGTGTATAAATCCTCATGATCCATTCCTGTGAATTGGTGGCTGCTGATAAGACTGAGAAAGGCTGGTTTCATCTCCATAGATTTGGTAGTGTTTGTAATTGCTATACTTGAGAAATGCCTAGGACCCTGTTGCATTGCATAATCTCCCAGAATTCTCCTCGGTGGATTATTTCCAGGATCTACCATGATGATCTCTTCTCTGTTCTCTGCAGTAGATGAATCAGAATTTGGTCTGTGTTGTTCCCTTTCCAAACCCTGTTGCTCTCTCCTTCTTCTACCACGATTCCTCCTTGTTGTTTTCTTTATTTCTTTGTCAAATTCCAATTAGTCTTGAGGAACCTAGCCTCTTAGTAGCATAAATCACAGTTTAAACACACAATTGTCAACAATTAACAAAGTATATTAATGTCTAATGCTAAAAATAAAAGAAAATGGTATTTACAAGTATTTACTTCCTTAAGTAACTACACATGCTAATACTCAATAATCGTCATTCTCCAGCAACGGCGCCAAAACCTTGGTGACTCTTTTTGGCAAGTATACCAAGTTAAGAAGTAATATAGAGAAATAAGTACAAGTGTTGAATCCACAGGGAATGGTATTAATCGAGCCTTAGCTAGTGTAGTAGCTTAAGCGAAAAACGTTTAAGGATTTGATGCATAATAGATTGCAAACAGTAATGGGTTTTATAAAAATAAACAGTAAAACAGAGTATAAATGCAGTAATGGGGAAACTATCTTGGGATTGAACTCATTAACTCAACTATTTGTATTCTTAACCATAAATCATTAATAACGCATGTTTATCCTATGACTTTGCACA
>Ga0123340_1007543_pt1 | contig 10389 bp, 5 predicted proteins | sample SirMexnodulemix_FD_89961 | JGI IMG/M metagenome (GOLD analysis project Ga0123340, IMG submission 89961) | Root nodule microbial communities of legume samples collected from Mexico - Siratro Mexico nodule mix | ecosystem: Host-associated > Plants > Roots > Nodule | place: Mexico: Nepantla...
AAAAAAAAAAAAAAAAAAAAAAAAAAAAATAAATATATATATATATATATATATATATATATATATATATATATATATATATATATAAAGTAGATAAAAGATAAAGGAAAGAAAAAATGTGATAAGTTTAAATAAAGTTAAATATGAAGATATGCTCTGAAAGCTAACAAAAGATGTTGTAGAATCAAAACTTAGTTTATGAAGTTTTTCAAGTGTTATATAAAAAGATTGAAGTAAAAAACGAAAGATACAACAACACAGAGCGGATGATCCATTAGGATGATATTTGGAATCCTCATTCTAAAATATATTTTTTCCAGAACACTTCAAGAACGCATAATCTAAAAGTTGTTTAATACATTTCGCAAAACATTTTCCATAAATTATAATAAATTTTAAAGGTTATTTTCATCACTACATTGTGACAACATGTGCAAGAAGAAAATATAGGAGAACAGAAAGGAATTGCCTAAAGTCTATTACGCTCTAGTTTTCTCTTGAATCAAAAGCCTTATTACCCCCATTCAGCAACACTTTCGAGGTTAATTCAAGGAACACCAAGATTATAATGTATGGCCAACCTTCTCAACAAAAAGATAGTTTTACTTTTCCGGGATAAACGTTTTTAAGCAGACTCACAGTCCAATAGATGACATGTCTATCTTCTGTGAAGCAGGAGACACGTATCAAGTTGATTTACATGCACTATCGTAACTACATCATATATAGGTCATACGGTACTTTTTCTCTGTAAGAAGAATGATGTGAGCATCATTAATTACAAAAGTAATAAACAAAGACAAACATTCTGCTATCAAATAAATAAATTCTATCTAATGACAGCCAAACAAACCAGTTTACACTACAAAAATTGATGTCCTTTCGTATATAATATTTAGTTCATGTTTCATAGGTATATCAAATCTAAGCTAAAATCCAGACAGATACACCTAAACTTATGGGATCTCAAGCACATACAGCTTCCGTTTCCTGATGCACACGCCTGCTCTCAATAAATGTCAGTCGAAATTTCTTAAATCTTCCATCCTTTATTGTTTCTCTTATTACACGAAAGAACATCAGGTAGTGGTGTGTATTATGGCTGCAAAATTCAGTATACATTAATGCTTGCATGTTCAAATTATTAATTATTTGTAATAATATTATGTTTGATACTATAATTTGAAGCAGAGAAATTCATACATTTCTAGCAGAGTCTGTGCCAGCATTTCATGAACATTAAATAAGTGATTGATGTATGCTTTAGTATGATTCTGGCATGTATAGCAGGTGCAGTTTCCTAAAATGGGGGACATATCTTTCCTGCATGAAAACACAAGCAGAAAGATGAGTAAACAAGGTGATATTAAGTTTATTTCATTTTTAATCAATATGTTCTTTGCTGGAATATCTCATAATATCAATACAATAGGTTGGAACATTTAAAGTATCTTAGAAATCATCTCTTTCTTAGGATTCAATATCAATTATATTCTGTCTTTATTCTCCTTTCCTCTCTTTACCCTCTAAGTCCCATAATTCCAATGATCAGAGCTGTTCAGTATGATTTGCAGCGAAGCCATGATTTGCCGGCTTAACAAACTTCTTTATGGTAATTAAAGGGTCTCCCCAAACTTGGTCTGATAGTATCCAATACAAACAGGGCAGCAATTAGTATTATTTGTAAAAAAGCCGACCTCTTTGTCTAAGTTGGCCAGAATTCAATTAAGTTTCTAAAAAATGATTTTTTGAGGATACAGGGATTTATGAGTTTCAGAAATTATTTTATAGTAAGAGGCTATTTTATTACAAATTATCAATAATTCTTTTTTACCAAAAACCTTATTGTTCCAAGCTTGGAGCATTTGACTTGTATGTTCCAGTTTGAGAACTGAGAATAGGTATAGGTATAATAATTAGCCTTTTAAAGTTTAGGTTACATGATTGTTCAAATCCATATAAATGTTGGGAAATTGTACTTATTTCCCTTTACTAATCATAAATCTATTAACTCATGAACTAATATAAACATATGGACTGTTGAGTGCTTTTTTACTCAAGCAATTCAGTAATATTATAACGCAACTACACTGAATGAAAGGAGTGAACAGAATTAATTTACACAAAGCAGCGTACCAAAAATAGGAAAATATAATATGATTTGATAGAGAAATATCTTACCAAATATTTCCCATTATTGGATATTGATTTTGTTCCTTATTATTGTATCCGTTTTTCATTATAAATAAAAATACTCGTGTAATTCATTATATTTCTTTTTGGTTTCTCTTTTCTTAACATGGTACCAGAGTGGTCTAATCTCTCCTGACTTGTTTTGTCACTAATCTTTTCAATAACCCCGGCCTCCGTTTGGTTCATTGAAGGGGAAAAGGATGGGCTATTTCTTACCTATTTCTATTCATTTCTTCTATATCTCTTCAACTAAACACCTTCAATCCTCATCTATTTCCACTTTACCAACTTATTTCTATTATTTCTATCACACTTATTTCTTTCACCTCAGCTAAAACAGGGAATGAGAACTAGATTAATTAAAAACTATAACTAAATAGCATCCATTTACATTCAAGTTTCATAAAGTCGGGCTCATTGATAGCATCAAAATCAGAAAGCAGTTAAAATGATCCCGTACCTGTAAACTTTTGCTCTCAAATTGATTTTAGTCAGGTCCCTTTCAATCTGGCATTTCTGAAAATCATATTGATCTCCACCCTTGTTTAGTGAAAACGTTAGTGCAAATCCTCCAAGTGTGAGGGAATATATGTACCTATGAACCATCACAGAAACCATTCAAATTCCATAACACAATAGATCATGAAATTAGGGATATTGAGCAAATGAAAATGGAATTAGCTACTCACGTTGAATCAAAAAGATCAATCCCAGCGTCAATTCCTTCCAAGATCTCCTCTGTAAAGTTGAGATCAGTTTTAAGCACAATAAATTTGTATTTCTAGAAATAGTCCATTTTAAGATGCACAAGTTCTATAGATTAGCTGAGCACAAGTGTGAATAATAGAACAATCAAGATGAGTTTTTATCAACTCCACACCTAGTGAAAAGGATCAACATTTACAATTTAACTATCTTAATGACTATTTGTTCAAGATTATGTAGCAGTTCTCAACATAACATCAGCCAATTAAGTAAAATGATTGAGGTCCATGAACTCTATTCATTACAATAAGAGAAAAGAAAAGGTAGAAGAGAAAAGGAAAAGATAACCAAATATCAAGAAACAGAAGTAAACACATGCATTGAGCAAAGCAGGAGGATAACAGAGATATTAAACTAGGTGTACCTGGGAGCCCAAGCCCACTGATCATGCGTGGCTTTTCATCTGGCAAGACATCCTGGGAACAAGGTCACATTATGATATCAAAGGATATAACTTTCACCAACAACCAACTCTCCCAAAAGCTTAAGCTATTTATTGACATGAATGAATTTGTATCTGTTGATTATGTGACTCATTCATCTATTATTATTTCTCTATTTTCTAATTTCCTCTAGGAGATTTCTCGATCAAAGGAAAATTGTATCATATTAACAATAGAAGCATCCAATAATGTGTATGTAGTAAAAATGAAATGGAAATGTACAGCCCACAACTACAATTTCTAAAAATGAACCCTTTAAGAACTTATGACTGCAACTAAGGCGGGATATAGTAACTGCAATTAAGGAAAGACACGTTTCAAATAGAGGGAGTACTTTATCATTAACAAAATGTGCATTTTGAATAAAATTTTGAATAAGTAAAAATCATTATGCTTGACAGAAGAAAGTAGAACACATCTCAGCCTTCACATTACTCTGTACTGTAGTAAGACTTGGTAATAACAGAGAGCCACAAGAGGTATCCACCTTACTCATATACTACAATACAGATATATTGTTTATATTAGGATAAAAAAGGGAGAATAACTAGACACGGATTTTTCTTAGAAGCATAAATAGTAATATTTGTGGAATATCCACAAACAGATACAAAAAGTAATATGAAAATCACGTAACAATAGTATTCATTGTAATACACATACTTGTCAAGATTAATTAAAGTATTTTTACTTATTAAATAATACACAAGTCTGTAAGTGTTGTTCTTCAATTATAATTGAAGTTTCATATAGTAAAATGCAAAATCCTTTAAGACAAACCTTTAACTCATATATTACAAGGTGAAACCCTAATTATAATTAGAGAAGAGTATAAATAGTACTTATAGAATAGTATTTATGTTTCCTAAAGAAAATCCAATTACAATAACAACTTACTGAAGTAACTAAACTATTACTACAGTTGGACTTACTATAACAGCACTTAGAAGAGCAGGCCGTTCTTCAATGCCCTCTCCTAGACCAAATCCTCCAATCCAATAACCTGCATCAGTCATTACAATTCATGAATCATATGTATCAAAACAATACATTCATTTGAAGATCTAATAAATCACATAGCATAAAAAGAAAATATACAAAAAGTTAAATATTTTATATTGTGGCTTAAATCATGCAAATTGTGACCATTGTGCCATGAAATTACTATATGTTTGCATTGAGTGTGGAGAAAGAATTTTAAAATTGTTTTAAATAATGATTTATCTTTTACAATTGTGCATTAGTACATCAAGCAACATCCCAAGACATCGCCATGAAGTGCCTCATACACTCTCCAACATCCCAGGCTTTGACCATTGACATTCACAAGCTAGAATAGAAGATTGAAACAGTAGTGTTTTCTTATAAAAAAGGTGAAATAAAACGGTGTTGAAATTTCTGTTTTACTTCATTGCATTGCAACAGTAGGCATGATTGAAATTCAAGCTGCAATTTTGGGCAACTTTCAAAACTATATATTTTGTGAATTATTCTAGACTATTGAATGTAACGGTCTTAGCCCATATTTTGTGTTATTCTATTACTCTTACTACCTATAAATAAATAGCCCTATGTGTGTCTTTTACACTAGAGACATTAATCTTATATTTATTTATTTTCTTTATTTTATGGTATCTAGAACTTAGGGTTAGGGTTAATTTTTTTTCAGCAAACCCACCGTTCACCGGTGTTTTCCAACTGTTATCTCTACTCCTCCCCTACACTGCTCCGATGTTGTTGCCCCACCATGTCGCCTCTGTTGCCGATTGGACCAATGATATCACCATCTGACTCGTCTCGGCCAGACGATCATCGTGCCACTGAAATTGTAGTGATCGGAGCTTCGACATGCCCTCATGTTGTTGTGCCACCGTTGTCACTTTATGCTGCATGTGTCGACAGGTCTGACGCTGATTCTGACGACAATTACCATCCTCGGAATCCCAATGTTGTCCACGTTTGGGTTCTGCCTTCGTCATCTTAATGGGAGTTCACTTGATTTTTAGGGTTTTTCTCTCTCCTCCAAGGTGGTTTATTTCTCATTTCATCTATGGCTTCTTCCGCTACTAATTCGTCCATCTATACTAATTATATACTAATTATGTCAATGTTCATCTCTCTATTGATAAATTGGACGGAACTAATTATGATACTTAGGCCTCAAATATTAAATTATGGCTTAAGAGTCAAGGTTATGTTGATCATCTTACCAAGTATGGTATCGATGTTGCTAAAAATTAGGTTTTCCGTTGTTTAGGGTTTAGGATCTTGTTTAATTTCTTTTAGTTTAATTTCTTTAAATTTGGAATTGTAGATTGGGGTTTCTATTAAGGAATCAATCAAAGCCCAAAATTAGCTTACCATTCTCAACAATGGATCAAAGAAGACAAGGAAAGCATGTGCTCTTTTGGTGCCTTGGAGAGCAAGTTACACAAGCAAAAGATGAAGCAAGCAAGGCACATGAAAGCTCATGCTTGACGTCTAAGCTAGATCTTTCTAGACCATCCATTTGAAATTTGAATTTTTCCTCTCATTTCATTTCAATTTTGACAAATATTTTCTAAAGTATTGTCTCTTGAAAGAGTGATCCTCTATCTTTTGAGTTTTATTTTGAAATTCAAGTGGTAATCCTCCACCTCACTTATCTTGAATACCCAACAATCTCCCCTTCAAGTAAGAGTCCCTCTTCTACACTCCCCATCGAGCGAGCACTCGTATGAGCCGGTCACTGTCATAAACCTTCGGCTCTGTATGATACCACTTGTTGGGAGAATCTGAGAGGGCATAGCCGGCGAGATCTCATAAGAATGAAAAATGAGTCAAACCACATAAGGGAATGACACCACTTCAACCCAACACTTAAGGCATTAGGTTTATGGGTTTTCTTTCTTATATATTGCTCAACTTACTCATTTCTACCTAATGTGAGACTTAAACTCACACTTGGATACCCAACAGTGTTCTCCATTTTTCACCTACGTATTTTCTATCTCTTTGGTTATATTCTCAGACATTACTTGTTCTTAATATGTTCTATTCACCTCATTATTTCCAATCTTATTCTTATATTGTTTTTAGTTTCATGTTATGTTCTTGTCTTGTTTGAATCTATGAATTAAAGCTCATCCATGACTTATTTCACGTTTTAAACAAATATGAGATTCATTCTCAAGGTTGTAATCTTGCACAAAATTGAAACTTATGAAAGCTTCCTATGCATATTCATCCTCTATCATAGCATCACCAACCTTAGAATAGATCTATAGCCATCCCATATCTCAATAGCTATCTTCATAAACATGTAAGGATCACTAACTTTCAGTTTCATGGCATTGCACAACAATGACATTGCAACCTCATCTAGCTCGTCCCATGCTGCAAAATTGGGATTTGAAAAATAGGAACATTGTTAATGAAGATGACTTTATTTGACCTTCCGTTTGGGAAAGGTTTGGACAAAATGAGACCATTTTAGGTAGGTTTTCACATTGAATCACATGCTAGGTTGGATGTATTGCAGTTTGAAATTACCCAAATTGTCTTATTGGTTAAGGGTTTTCTTTGGATCAGACATCTTGGTGGTTTGAAGTATGGCAATGCAAGCCTAGAGGGAATACAGCGGAAGAAAGAGGGATTTGCAACAATGCAGGTTGCGCAGATGATTACACAGGCTCCCAAGGATTTTTTGGAGCTTTGATATGTCAGAAAAAATGATTTTGATGATTTTCACAAAAGAGCAATTGCTCTTTAATAGAATACAAAGAATCTAATTATGGGAAATCCTAATTTACTGGAATATAATAGGCTCAATCTATCCTATAATTCAGCATCATTGATTCTGTACAATAAAAACAAAATATTCAGCCACCATATTCTCCTAATTATGGAATAAAATCTGTACAAGGAAGTATCCTGTGAGGGGGAATATTATCTTCAGCATATTTCTAGAGATTTTGACACCATCTTCAGCATACTTTTAGAGATTTTAACACAAAAAGAAGTGTAAACACATTAACACCAATGTATAAAACAACTATAGATAAAAAAAAAACAAAAAAAAAACCTGATACATTTCGCTTGGCCACCTCCACTGCACATCGCTTTCTTGCATCCAAATTTGGGCCTCCAACAATAGCACCAAAGACTGACCCAACTGCCTAATTTTCAGACATTAATATAATTAAACTAGTTAATTTTATTGATTACAAAATGAGATGATGATTCATAGACTTGATAAGAGTTAACCATACGAAAGGAAAAGATCTTGATTGAATTGATTCAATACAAATATGTACAAGAGTTATATATAGAGAGAGAATTCCATCCACTAGCATAATCATTACAATGATTTCTAGTATCATATAGTACCACACTTGTAATGATTACAATATCTCCTTGTAATTAAAAAAAAATATTTTTTCATAATCCAACACTCCCCACAAGATGGTAAATAGATATCTATCATTCCCAACTTGGATGTGAGATCATGAAATTGTTCTTTAGAAAGACCCTCTGTAAACAGATATGCTAGCTAAAGCATAAATGGGATGTAAGAAGCAACTATTAAAGTTATTAAAAATTAAAAAATAAATATAGAATTAGTCTCTATTATGTAAAATACACGCACATAGAGTTGTTTAGGGAAAAACAAAATAACACAATAAACTAACAAAAATATGTGCTAAGCCCGTTACATTCAACACTCTCCCTCAAGATGGTACATATAGATCTTATGTACCAAACTTGTTACAAATATAATCAATTCAAGGTCCCCCATAAAGATTTAGTGAAAATATATGCTAATGATCATTTAAATTAACAAATTCAGTCTTGATATCTCTAGATACAATCCTTTCTCGAATGAAATGACAAGCAATCTTGATATATTTGGTCCTTTTATGAAAGATGGGATTTGAACTAATACGAAGTGTTTTTTAATTATCACATGAGTGTCATTTGAGTCACCTTTCCAAATTACAATTCTTTAAGTAATTGTTTAAGTCAAATAACCTCAGAGGTAGTTGAGGTCTTGGGAGACTACTTAGGAGTCACTTCCTAGTACTATATTTAACTGTAATTATTTGACCGGACAGCTTCGATCAACAAACTTTACCTTATACGTAAATTTTGTGAGGTTGAGTTGGATATAAAGTCCATTCTTTAAGATTATTGTTATAATTTAAGATTTTATATCTAATAAAAATAAGAGCTAGAATTAGAATTATGATTTGTCTATAACTTTTATTTTTATTATATTTTGTGGTTACAAATGCTCTATACATGCCTCAGGTTTTCACATCTTTTGCCATAATTATGATATTCAAATTCTTTTCTCCAAGAAGGCATTGGAAATCTTAGTCTAAGGAACACTCTTCGCATATGTAAATGTCAATGGCTAGAATATGTTACATTTTGAAGGCTAAAGGAAATTACTGAATATTAAGGGAAAGTGAAACAAAGTATTCAAATGTTGGAGTTCAGAACTTTTACAGGATCAGCGGCCGAAGAGTGAAGTGAGAAGTGACAAAAATGCTTTTTGTAGTGTTTGCATAAAAAGTAAGGACAAATTAAAAGAAACCAAAAATTCACATTATATTCAAATTAAAAGCAAAGATCATTTCATGATAAAAGTTCTAGGGTCTTTCTAGATACCATTATATGTTGTTAATGACGAGTAGAAAGAAACCTGTGAAGCATGTGATGACAATGTTTTCACATTCATCATTCATTGTTACTTAATTCGTCTTTCCAACTAATAGACTCAAATTATGACAAAAAATTATTGAAACCACATTCATTATATTTATTAAATTTCTGGTAATTCATGAACTTCAGGACGCAATTCATATCACAAGTAGAGTAAAAGAAGAAAACACAAATTGTCCTTTACCGGATTTAATGCAAGGCAATCGTCAAGCCATTGGACAGTTCTGTCTACTGAGGTTTTGTTCCTTTTATCAGACACCCAAGCAGGTACCTCATCAGCCAAAGTGGCCCATATATTTGGCCTCATGCATGAAATCATTTCAACATAATCTTTGGGCTTAATCTGGGCATGTCAATGTAAGATTAGAAGATACATCAGATTCATCCTTATTTAAAATGAAAAACTACAGCAGAGTGTATAGATCAGTATAAGGCAAGGCAGGCAGCAATTGACACTAAATTTACCAACAGACGACCACAAGGAGTCTCAAAAGATGCTCCGAGTTTAGTAGCTCCCTTAGACTCAGGAAGGCATTGGATGGAATCTCTGGCTACTGCCGCAATTCCATATTGGTGCAAACCAAGCGTCTGGTGAAGGCCTCCTATTTTTGATATTGTGGTTGAAGCAAGACCTTCCAAACTAGAAAAATGGACGAGAAGAGAATCAGAATGACATGAATTAGATAATGAAAATTGGACGCCGTTACTACTTACAAGTGGAGTGGAGAAATTTGAAGGAGATGGGAATCGGGAAAAGGGAGAGAAGTGAGTAGGTCAGGGGCGATAAAATGTGGAAGCCCTTTACGAGTGGATAGGAGAAGAGCGGGGGTCTCTATGGGTTTTGGGCAGCTTCCCATCTCTAGTGCTCCAACCCGACCCCCGCTGCGACATGCGTTCTTCACCACAAACTTCATTTGCATGTTACAGTTGCGGTCACAGTCGCAGTCGCAGTCGCAGTCGCAGCCCCAGCCGCAGGGTTCTTTCTGACGTTAAATGGTACCGCTACTGGTTTCTGCACCCGGTTTTTGACAAAAAGAAAATACTTTTTTACGTAAATTTTAACTGATAAAAATAAAATAAATTTTTCAGTTGTTAAAATAATATTAAATTGAATTGATAAATTTATTACAGACTACATTAGAAAAACATACCGTTTAATTTGTGCAGGTAATGTTTTAAAATTTTTATATTAATAACGTAGATAACAACATTTCACATTCTGCGGAAATATATATATATATATATATATATATATATAAAATAATATAAATTTTATATATAA
>Ga0123340_1007544_pt1 | contig 10388 bp, 11 predicted proteins | sample SirMexnodulemix_FD_89961 | JGI IMG/M metagenome (GOLD analysis project Ga0123340, IMG submission 89961) | Root nodule microbial communities of legume samples collected from Mexico - Siratro Mexico nodule mix | ecosystem: Host-associated > Plants > Roots > Nodule | place: Mexico: Nepantla...
AACAAAACATTTTACCTTATCAGTTGTGAAATCAATAATGCAATCTTCTTCCCGAACCAAGCAACCACTTTCAAGTTCACCAGATACCTTGTTTACTTCCTCTGAATATAGACAAAGACTATCCATATCTGTAACATAACAAAACACAACTCATAAGAAAAAAAAAAGGAAAAAAAGTTAAAAAAATTTCTAAACATTAACCGGACGTATCCCCGTCCGGTTCACAAAACAATTATAATATGACAACCGGATTCAGAGGAGGGGGGTGCCATCCGGTTTGAACACTTGTGAACCGGACGCAACCCCATCCGGTTCTCAAAAGTTAAGATAATGCAAACCGGATGGCTTACGGTTTGATATCATCCGGTTTGCAAATTTTGTAAACTGGATGACTCTCTTCATCCGGTTCACAAGCTCATAAATCGGACCCTCTTACCTATCCGGTTTGCAGTTTTTAACAAATTATGAGAACTGGATGGGTTGGCATCCGGTTCACACCATACAAACCGGATGACACCCCCTCCATTACATCCGGTTCTCATTTTACGAACCGGACGGGTCGCTGTCCGGTTCTCAAATATAAAAAAAAACTAAATCGGATGATCTCATCCGGGAACCTATTTAGAAACTTAAAAAAATTCCACGAAATGCAAAAATCTTACCTCTCCGTAGTTCCTTGCCTTCAATAAACACTGCACACTCGTCGGAATGTTACCCCTTCCGTTCAATCACCCTTCAAACACTCAAAAACGGCACCGGAGAAGGAATATTGAAGAGAAAATGCTCTGTGTAATTTTCGCGAATGCTGCTGTGGAGAAGAGAAGGTGAACTGTTTTATTAGAGAAGGGGTATTTACGTCATTTCATTAAGGGTAGGGATGTCATTAAAAAAATATATGGGGGTGCAGGAAGAGGGTATGGGGCTGGAGGAAGAATTTGTCCCAAATTGCTAAGAAGGTTTCATGTGCAATTGGGTCAGTCCAATACCTTGTTTCAATTAACGTCAACTTAGAAAATGAGATAAAGATGTATCCGAAGGAGACCGTGATATTGCAAAAGGGAAAGTGATTCTAGGGTTCAAAGATCACAATGGGAGCGGGTCACAACGATCGAGCACTTCACCACTTCAACCACTCCATGAGATCGAAGGTAAGGATACCTACAACGAAAAAGAATGCTTCACAGTACGAAAAACGATATTACGGCGAGGCCTATTGAAAATCATCAACAAGACTTGATATCTCTTCTAAACTATCCTCCTTATCAGCGCCATTTTAGGATCAATAGCAACACCTCCTAAAGAAGACGATTTAAGATCATTACTAGCAGTTGTATAAGCAAAATTAATCAACTCAACATGCAGATTCATATTTTCCTCTCTTGTCTCCATGTTGGACTTAGGAACATAATGGTATTTAGGCTCTACTTTTTTATCAGTCCTATCTCTTTGAGGGTAGTGCTTGCAAGCAGATAACATGACCAATCATTTTACAAAAAGAGCAAAAGGGTTGAAGACTTTTATACTCAATGTCAACAACAAAGGCAAAGTCTATATGTTAAAGAAAAATAACACCAACAACACGCGCGTTTTTGACTTATTATTTGTAGGTTTATTTTATTGTTTATTTGTTACCGGATTTTTAGCATTAGTTAGTAGATTTACATTTTGAAATTATTAGCCGTTTGAAGATTATTAGTCGTTTGGAGTTTGTTAGTCAGTTATTAGATTTATTTTCGCAGCAGAGAAAACGTGTAGTGAATTGCTGAATTATTAACCTATATAACATTAATGATAGGCATCGAATAAATATATCTCTTTTGTTCACAAACCTTTTGTCTTTCTCGCTATTTATCATTTCATCAGTACTCTTCCTGCTGTTTATTATTTTTCTACATTTGGTATCAAGAGCAGAACACTATTAAGTCTGTGGTGAGCACTCTATACGATAGGTGATCTTCAAATTGTTAGCAGTGTTAAGAAACTTAACAACCAGAACAACTATAATTCTTGGTCTACTTGCATTATGTCATACATGCAAGGGCAATACTTGTGAGATGTTGTCAATGGCAGTGAAGCAACGCAACCTGAGACTAACGATGTTCATAGGACATTGCGGAAGTGGAAAATTTAAGCAGGCAAAGCCATGTTTGTTTTGAAGACGATGGTTGAAGAGGATGTGTTGGAGCATATCTGGGATGCGAAAACTCCTAAAAGAGCTTGGGACAAGTTCACAAAATTGTTCTCTAAGAAGAACGATACGAAGCTCCAACTCTTAGAGAATGAATTGTTGTCTATGGCACAACACAATACTTTCATAAAGTGAAATCATTATGCCAGGAGATTTCTGAGTTGGATCTGGAGGCTCCTATTGCTGATACTAGGGTGAAGTGGATCATCATCCATGGTTTGAAGCCAAAATTTAGGAGTTTTGTTGGTGCTATACAAGGATGGCAAACCCAGTCATCACTTGTAGAATTTGAAAATTTGTTAGCTGGTCAAGAAGCATTAGCTAAGCAAATGGGAGGAGTCTCGTTGAAAAAGGAAGAAGAGGCACTCTATGTCAATAAAGGCAGGGGGAATTTGAAGCAACATGCCAACGGGGGAACCAAATAGCATAATGACAAGGCGAGAAATCATCAAGATGAAGGGAGAATCCGTGTATAAGGTGCTTCGAAGAATCAAAACAGCGGGAGAAAGTTTGAAGGGACCTGTTACAATTGCGGAAAGAAGGGTCACATGGCAAAAACTTGTTAGTCAAAGAAAAAAATCAGTAGAGAGTAACGTGGCTGCTTCCAAAAGTGAAGATGAATGGGATGCTAAGGCATTACTTGCTACAGAAGAAGAAGAATTAGCTTTCAAAGCAACAATTTCGAAACAGGTTGATTATGAGAAAGATTAGACCGTTGAATAAGGATGTTAAAATCATATGACAGGTGACAAAAAAAAGTTGCAGAACCTATCAGAGTATTAGGGAAGTCGGGTGGTCGTGACAGCGAACAACTCAAAGCTACCTATAGCTCACATCGGTAATACGATAGTTTCTTCTCAACATGGTGATATCGATGTGCCACTTCAAAATTTTTACCATGTCCTAGGTATGAGAAAAAATCTTCTCTCAATGGCATAATTAACTTCTTCTGGTCATTTTGTTCTCTTTGGACCACAAGATGTGAAGGTTTATCAGAATCTGAAGATTATAGAAGAACCAGTGATGAAAGCACAAAGGTTGGAATCAATTTACATAATGTCTGCATAAATCACATACGTAGACAAAACAAGAAAGAATGAGACGGCAGATTTGTGGCACATATGGCTTGGTCATGTTAGCTATTCCAAATTAGATGTAATGATGAAGAGGTCGATGTTGAAGGGACTTCCACAACTTGAAATGAGAAAAGACACAGTATGTGAAGGTTGTCAGTATGGAAAAACGCACCAGATGTCATTCAAAGAGTCCAAATTTAAAGCGAAAGAACCATTAGAGTTGGTTTACTCTAATGTGTTTGGACCAGTTAAACAAGCTTCCATTAGTGGGAAGAAATATGTGGTGACTTTCATTATGACTTCTCAAGGTATGTGTGGATTTACTTCATAAAGGAAAAATCCGAAACTCTTTCAAAGTTCAAAGAGTTTAAAGAGGTAGCAGAAGCAGAAGTTGGCAAAGAAATTCGTTGTCTACGTAGTGACAATAGGGGAGAGTATACATCAGACGACTTTTGTAATTTCCTTTAAGAATGCAGAACACGCCATCAGTTCACATGTGGTAACACTCCACAACAAAATGGCGTGACAAAAAGAAAGAATAAGCATCTAGCAGAAATTTTTTGAAGCATGCTTCACTCAAAGAATGTACCAAGACGCTTATGGGCAGAAGGACTGAAGAAGACTGCATTTCTCATCAATAGGCTACCTCAACAAAGGTTATGTTTTATTTTCCCTTTTGAAAAATTGTGGAACATGGAACCTTCAATTAGTTATCTCAGAGTTTTTGGATGTGTTTATTATGTATTTGTACCTAATTATTTACGTAGCAAAATGGAAAAAAAAGTTGTTAGAGGCATTTTTATAGGATATGACAGTCAAAGAAAAGGATGGAGATGTTGCGACCCTACTATCAGAAAATGCTACACATCTCAGAATTTGGTGTTTGACGAAGCTTCTTCATGGTGGTCCCCAAACAAGGAAGTATTGCCAGACTCAGATGTTTTTAAAGACATGGTACAATATTCTCAAATCCATTTGAGTTTAGATGAAGCTAAAGATGTAGATAATGAAGGCAATGTTGAAGAAGGTGTAGCTGAAAGTCCTTGGCAAACTGGTATGTATAACAACCAAGCAATGAGGATGAGCCTAGTGAACCAGAAGCTCGAACTCCACTGAGAAGGTCAATAAGAATCAAAAAGCCAAATCCAAAGTATGCCAATGTTGCCAAAGCAGAAGAAGCAGATGCCAAAGAACCAGAAACCTTCGAGGAAGCATTTCAACATCCACAATGGATTAAAGCTATGGAAGAAGAAATTGTTGCATGAGACAGAAATTAGACATGGGAGCTTGTACCAAAGCCAAAAGATGTTAAGCCTATTTCTTGTAGATGGATATACAAGATAAAGTGTGGCAGAAATGGATCAATAGAGAGACACAAGGCTCGCCTAGTAGCTCGAGGGTTCTCTCAGTAATATGGACTAGACTATGATGAAACATTTAGTCCAATTGCAAAGTTGTCCTATTAGCACTTGCAGCTTCCAAAAATTTGAATTTGTGGCAGATGGATGTGAAGAATTCATTTTTGCATGGAGAGCTAGATCAGAAGATCTCCATGGATCAACTGATGGGTTTTTAGAGTCAAGATCATCTTGAGTACGTGTGTAAGCTTCAAAAGGCACTTTATAGATTAAAACAAGCACCAAGGGCTTGGTATGGTAAGATTATTGAATTCCTTACTCATAATGATTATTTGGTAATGAGTGCATATGCTAGCTTGTTCATCAAAGCTAAAGGAGAGAAGCTAGCTATCGTGCTAGTATATGTGGATGATTTAATTATTACAGGAGATTGTGAAGAATAAATTTTTCAAACCAAGGAGAATTTTTCAGTTTGATTTCAAATGAAAGAACTTGGACAACTCAAGCATTTTCTTGGTATAGAGGTTGATCATACTCAATAAGGAATATTTCTCCATCAGCAAAAGTATTCCAAAGATTTGTTGAAGAAGTTTGGAATGCTTAAGTGCAAGTCAATCTCAACGCCAATGGAGTCAAACGCCAAAATATGTGCTCATGAAGGAAAAGTTCTAGAAGATGCTACAATGTATCGACAATTGATGGGTACTCTTATTTACTTAACTTTAACAAGGCCAGATATTTCCTTTGTAGTTGGTGTGATGAGTCGTTATATACAAAATCCAAAGAAACCTCATTTGGAAGCAGTATGTCGAATTTTGAGATATGTGAAGAGTACCCTTGACCATGGTATTATGTACAAGAGAGGTGGAGAGTGTAAACTAGTTGGCTATTGTGATGCTGACTATGTAGGTGACCATGATACTCAATGCTCAACTACTGGGTATGTTTCATGCTTGGGTCAGGAACAATTTCTTGGTGTAGCAAAAGACAACCAATAGTGTCTTTGTCAACAACCGAAGCGAAGTATCGAGCAATGGCAACGACAGCTCAAGAGAGTACTTGGCTTATACAACTATTAAAGAACTTGCATCAACTAGTGAAGTATCCAATTCCTCTGTATTGTGATAATTTGTCTGTAATACGTTTGGTAGAGAATCCAGTTTTTCATGCAAGAACTAAGCATGTGGAGGTACATTACCACTTTATCCGAAAGAAAGTCTTGCAAGAGGAAATTGAGTTAAAGCATATCAAAACAGAAAATCAAGCTGGAGATTTGCTTACAAAAAGCTTAAGCTTGAGCAAATTCAAAAGTTTATATAATCAGCTTGGTGTGACAAACAAAGTGGAAGCTAGTGTTGAGGGGGAGTGTTAAAAGAAAATCAACACCAACAACACGTGGGTTTTTGACTTAGTATTCGTAGGTTTATTTTATTGTTTATTTGTTACCGGATTTTTAGCATTAGTTAGTAGATTTACATTTTGAAATTATTAGCCGTTTGAAGATTATTAGTCGTTTGGAGTTTGTTAGTCAATTATTAGATTTATTTTGACAGTAGAGAAAATGTGTAGTGAATTGCTAAATTATTAACCTATATAACATTAATGATAGGCACCGAATAAATATATCTCTCTTGTTCACAAACCTTTTGTCTTTCTCATTATTTATCATTTCAACAATACTCTTCTTGCTGTTTATTATTTTTCTACATTCTATATGCTCCACCAAAAGTTGTTGCGGTAGATAATAGAGCAAATCCACATGAACAAGCACCCAACCATAAAAGTCACGAGTTTTCTTCATAGTAGACTCATCTAACACAAAAGGAGTACAAATTCCTCTTGTAATGATAAAATAGTCTTAAACTGTCAATACTCACTCCAAGGGTAGACCATGAATGCGAATCCAACATTGAGCATTAGCTAGTTTTATGAATGTCGAAACAAAATCCTTGTTGCGTAGAAGACCAGGAGATAAATTCCACAAATCCATAACCAATACATAACACATGTCTTTAAGAGAGGAGAATTCAAACAAATAAAACTCTTTACCCAAAGAAATGACCTTCCATACAGCTAAAGAGCTCCAAATAACTTCAAGTTTCTTACAAAGATCCAAGTATGTCGAAGGGTTGTTACCTTTCTTAAGCAAAACCTTATTATAGAAACGGTTCTTAATTCATCCAACCCCAGTAGATAAACCTTTTTTGGAATTTGAACAAAAACCAAATCTCCTTTAAAGCATGGTGTAGGAAGTTGCGTTATGTTGCATATATTGTTGAGGGCGCAAAGGTTTTACTTTGACCTAAAGAAGGTTGCGTTGTAGAAATTAAAGAAACATGATCTTGTAAGAATCCCACTGTAGAAGTTCGACACATCCTGCCAAGAAACAAAAATCAAACGCAGCCAACACACCCAAGAACACCCTGTAAATGGATTAGAGTATCTTAAATACTCTCATTTAATATATTCTTTTTTCTAATAAATGAAAAAAAGACAAACTACCTAATTAGTTAGTTACAAATATGACTATATTTAATAATAATTGAGCTTATCTTCCAATGTACTAAGAGATCATAGACAAATAACCCTTCCAGAATAGGTGGTCAAAGTTTAAACAATTTAGATCAGATTCTAAATTCAAACCTTTATTGTTCTAATTGCAAAAAAAAAAAAAAAAATAGTAAAAAATGATAGAGGCACTTAGCAGTTCAAAGCCCACTAACTTCAACTTTAGAATTTTTATGTCATTTACACCATTCTTGCCATTTGGTATTGTAGCCTTCCTTATGTTCCCACTAAATGATTCTTTTTATGAGCAAACATTTTATTATTGAAAATACTTAAAGTGTACGCAAGTTCTATCCAATTTGTGGTTTTATATTACATCAAAATTTCCCTAATTTTTTGCTTTTAAGTTAATTAAACGAATAAACATGTAACACAAGTTTAATAGACTGAATGGCAAAACGAAATTAAAAATTGGCATGAAATTAGTAAATTATAAGTTTTTTACTTATAAGTTTTAAGTTAATAAACTTACTTATTGACTTAAAACTGTTTACAAAAAAACTGATAATTACACAAAATTAAATATGCAGTATATTCAATAATAAAAAAAATGGAATAAACATTCTAGAGGAAGATTGTCATATACCTTTGATTTTAAGTTAATTAAATGAAAAAAAAAAACATATAACACAAAATTTAACTGTTTGTTTGGTAAAACTAGCTTATAAATTAACTAGTAATTGATAAATTAGTCCTTAGCTAATAGACTATCTACTAACTTCTAACTTTTAAGTTTCAAATTGATAAGTTAAACTATTGGCTATAATTATTAGAAATGTAAAATGGCATTAAAGAACATAGTTATATGAGTTTTTTTAGCTTGTTTTATTAGTAATGTTTTTTTTTTTAGTTTGTGTATAGGCATGAATTTGGTGCTTCTTGTACCGCATATATATCAAATATGTGATTGTTTATAAAAAAAATACATATGTTTTATTATATAAATAAAATTTAGATATACAGGTAAATATAATTTTAGAATTTAAAAAATATTTAAAAAGAAGTAAAAAATAGCACCTCACATACGTAGAAGAATTGATCCACCATAAAGAGATGCTAAGTGTATAAATATACACCAGAGGGAGAATAAATGTTTTTGTCTCAATAAATTGAAAAAAATGTAACAATAGGTAAAAATAATTGAAAATCACAAGCAAATATATTAAAATATAAATTAATATAGCAATGGAAGAAAATAAATTTATAATTTATAAGTTAAAGTTTCTTAAAATAATATACTTCAATGTATGTTATCAGATATTGAATTAATTAAATTAGTTAATAACTAATTTATTTAATGGGAAAAAAATTAGTTGACGAATCACAAACCTAACTTATCTTGAAAGTGGTACTAATTCCACATGCATTTACAGTGAAATTTCAACTTCCCATGACAACTATAAACCATCTGCAAGTCATGAAACCTTGTACTTCCAACCTTCCATACAATTTCCTCTTCTCTTTCCACCCAACGACCACAACCAAATTAGTGAAAACGTGAAAATTCAAACGTTGTATCAACTTCGTCAAACATTTATGTGCTTTCATCAACTCTTAAATGACTTTTTTCAATGATTTGAGAAGGGAGAAAAACTTTAATAAGACTTTTGATTCAAAAGTAAGAAATATGTTTTTCAAATCTTCCTAATTATTTTTGAAAAAAATAAGTATTTACATGCATGTAAGATTGTGATAGAGAAAAAATATATATCTTGGAAATGGTGTCATTACAATTTTCACTTCAGAGCTAATTAATGGGTGTAATGTAATGCATTTTTTAATCAAGTTTAGAGCGAATGAATTTATGAAATTTTCTGTTCTTGAGTTTATTACAATATTTACTTATTAATATATAGTCAAACGCAATATCATATACATGTTTCATGGTTATGGTCATGCTAGAAATATATTTTAAGAAATTTTTAACAATATATAATTGATTTGAAGTAGTTCAGAGAAAAAGACAATCGAACTAGAAATGAGATCGTGTTAATTAAATTGCATGAACTAACATGAATATTTTCCTACCTTATTTATCTTAATCTTTTAACCTAGTAATATTATTATATAAACTGCAAGCAATCACGCAAAATTTACTCCAATTATAAAATTAATATTCATTTTAATTGTAAAATATTCTACCATTATTTCAGTATTATACTTAAAATATTTTCTCCCTTTTTATAACATAAACCATTTTTAGTAACAACTGTTTACACTAATAAATTTGCATAAAAAAAGAGACAGAAGTCAGGAGAACAGTTTCTGTCACATTCCATATGAAATATTATTCTTTATCTCTCATGAAATATTATTTTCTTAATTTGAACTTTCCATATCCTTTCTCAGTTCCTCTTGTGTATATAATCAAACTTCCATCTTCAATTTCTCATGTAAAGAGATTCTTCTCTCTTTGACTCACAACCCAATTTATCTCTTCTCTCTTAGAGTTAAACCTAATTTTCTTTACCTTGGAAACTTTCTTCTTCTTCTTCTAGTTTTGTGATGGGCAATTACATGTCTTGTACTATGGTTCCTCCTTTGATCAAGAACACAAGATCAACAACACGAGTGATCTTCCCCACGGGCGAGGTGAAGCAATACAAGAAGAAAGTGAATGTGGCGGAGCTTATGATGGAGTGTCCCTATAACTTCTTAACCAATTTCAAATCTCTACACATTGGAAGAAGGTTTCAACCGCTTGGTGCCGACGAAGACTTGGAGTGTGGCAACCTCTACATCTTCTTCCCTATGAGAAGACTCAATTCCGCCGTCACCGTCGCCGACGTGGCGGCGCTCTTCACGGCTGCTAACATGACGGCGAAGCGGATATCCAGAACTAAAGATTTGATATCAAGTGATAATTCGGTTGATAGAGTTGAAGTTAAAGATTTAATGTCAGATGAAGCTTTGAGTTTGACTTTGGAAGAGTTTGAGATTGAATTAGGGTTTCGGAATAGGTTAAGTTATTGTAGGTCAAGGAAGCCTCTGTTGGAAACTATCAAGGAGGAACTCATTTGGTGAAGGTGAAAAAATGTGAAAAGAGATGATTAATAAAATAGATTTTAGAGTTTTTTTTTTTTTTTATGAATGGTCATATACAAAAATAGGTATATGATAAATTACAATTACTTATTTCTTTCTCTTATAAACATCTCCGAACCAACAAGACTAAGAGTAAACTCCTAATCCGTCTTA
>Ga0123340_1007546_pt1 | contig 10387 bp, 4 predicted proteins | sample SirMexnodulemix_FD_89961 | JGI IMG/M metagenome (GOLD analysis project Ga0123340, IMG submission 89961) | Root nodule microbial communities of legume samples collected from Mexico - Siratro Mexico nodule mix | ecosystem: Host-associated > Plants > Roots > Nodule | place: Mexico: Nepantla...
AAGTAAAAGGGGTGGTGGAGGGTATAATGGGATATGAAATATTTTAAAAAGGGTTAAATGGTAAATTTGCCTAGAATATGGAGGTGCAGGAAGATGATATGGAGGTGCAGGAAGAAGCAGTCCCATAAAAGTCGGCAATCGATAAATACAACTTGCAACCCATTTCTTGAATTTTTATGGACATATTTACAGTGGAATAAAAGAGACAGATACTGTTCCGCCACTACTATAGCTTTAAATTCAGGCACCTTCACTTGTGTTCAGTTGTTACAATTGATCTTAGTTAATTAAACAGATTCTTTACCAATCAATTTTTAATTTAAGTTGGCAGCAGTTTAAAGCATAATATTCAAGTGACAGATTTTGACAATTAAACTTCCTAAAACACTTGCAGGAGTATAACCATATAGTCTGTCTAAGGCAACAACGAAAGTAGTGCAAAAAAACAGCTGCTGTAAATTGATTCAAATTTAAGTTGTTTCCTTTAACAAGGAGAAGAAGCAAATCAGCGTGAAATAAACAAAGGTGCTTTCAATGAGGAATCAGCCGCATTTATGAACTGAGAATCAATTTATTTTCATTTCCGAAAACTGCAAATTTTAAACAGTGACGTGAACAGCTGCAGTAAAAACTTTATTATTTTATTTATCTTCAAATTTATTTCCACGATTTCAAGGAATAGCAATTAAACCAGCTAAAATAATTTCCGTAAAAATTGAGTTGCACCGTGATCAGTACGTGACGTGGAAAAATCCAGCATTCCTAAAATTTTCAAGCTTGAATAATATCTATAGGAATTTTTATTGCTAATTATTTCCGTTAAATGTTTAAAAACTGTTGCACTAGTATCTTATCCAAAACAGAATATTTGAACACCAATTATAAATTATTTTCAAATACGCGGAAAAAATATTCAGTGTAGAATTTTGAAAACAAATTCTTTAAAACATTGCCTATTAATTAGATTCATTTCAAATAATTATGCAATAAATTATTAATGCAAACCAGTGTATCAAAAGATGAAATATTTTCGTTATACAGCAAGTGAATCAAACATGTTAGCAAGATAGATCTTATTTCACTCTAACATCCCCATGGTGTTTGAAACTTAAGATGTTCAATTTTTGTGGAAAATACATTTTGATATAGACCTGTCAAAAATTTTACATTTCAAATAAACGCACCTGGTGTTATATAACTGGCACATGCAGTTCCTATAGAAAAACTAATTTTTGTTTAACTTTAAACAATAGGATCTCATAACAATTGAAAAAAGAGTGAATTTAAATTTGTTCACGATTTACATTACTAAAATAATATATGACTTGTCTATACAAATAAAACACTATAGTCTTGATATGCTATATCTAAGAAAACTTTTAGTTACCAAATTACGGGTTCAACTAGAGTTACTAGCTGAATCAAAACTTCACAACCTATACATTTGGTCATAAAATACGTGAAGAAAGTAATCCAACCAGTATTATACCTGACCTTCTATTAGTAGCATTTTCTCTATCAGAATGACAGGTCAGAAAATTAAATTCAAGCAATTGGTAAACCAGAAATTATACATATGAAAAGATGCTACCAATTTCTTGTACTGAACGGGTTTCGCTTTTACCTGTTGAAGTGTGGAGGACACTGTATCAAAGAGAGATAGGTAGTTATGCAGTGAATCCATAAATTGCAATACTAGTTTCTCTTCCCATCCGGTTTCTGGGTCTGTAGTTCTTCACTTCTTTCAGAATATTGATGCTCTTCTTCCATGGAACTTAATCAGGATTCTGATTTGAGTGATTTGGCTCTCTACTTCACAACAAATTCTTCCGCTAATCCTTTACAAATATCCCTTCCAATCCAATGAATTTGCAATTTTATGTTCTTGTATTATTTGTCTTGTAGATTTTCTTTTAATCCTTTTTCTGCATCAGCAAACTACAATGGGTTTACATTTGATCTTCTAAATTTATAAGAACTATTCTAAAATAATGATTTTACAACAAGGGAGGTCATCAGTCCTTTTGTAATCTAGTCTTGAATGTACTACCAAGGACATACAAAAGATCACCCCCAAAATGAATGCTATTTGTGGATGAGACTAATGAATAATTGTATATGAGGAGACATTAGTGTGACACCAGGTGAAAAAAAGAATGATCAAAACTTAGGTAAGGTGATCTAGCCATTTATCAAAAAAGACCACTGGAAACACCAGTTGAGATAGTAAATTGCATTATTTCTAACCCGGTAAAAAAGGATAGACGGATCAATATGTAATATGTAAATAGGAAATTATTGAAAAGGGTTACATCATGGATGATCCTTGAAAACTTGGTCATTGACTGAACTCAATAGAGTTTGTATGATCCATGTAACCAGACTCATTTAGTGAGATAAGGCTATCGTATGACACAGTTCTACTTATATGCTTAGTTCCTGCAATACTTCAGTAGTTCATTTTATTTCTTAAATGTGATACGTTGTTATGATGGAATGGAGTTCAACTTTTCATTTGTCTTTTATGTACAAGGGTTTTAGTTTATTCATGGCACCTACTCTAAGATTGGTATTCAGTGAGTGAAACCAATTGTTGTTTTACATCTATAATTTATTTGCATTATAAGTAAATGTTACTGGTGGCATCAATTGTCTCGTAACAAAGACTAGATGGACAAGGACAGATGGGCCAAGTCATAATCCAATCGTGGCGCTTAGGTTGCTACGCTCTTAAATAAAAAAAGTTGTGTCTTAACTAATGACTATAGCTTTTGGTGGTCAGCGCTCGATCTAACAATTGGTATCAGAGCCAAAGTCCCGAGTTTGATTCTCAACGGGACAATTGCTGAGGGAGAAATTGTTGAGGGTGACATCAATTATCTTGTGGCATAGACTAGATGGACCAAATCACAATCAAATCAAGACGCTTGGACTGCTACGCTCTTAAATAGAAAGAGTTGCTCCTTGACTAATGACTATAGTTTTTGACCTAATGATAATCACTCAATCCAAAAGTAATAATTAAGTTTTTCTATAAATATGGTGGTTGTGGCACATATGATGAGTGCAAGTTTAGTCATACCTCCAAATTCTAGAATTTAATTATCTACTAATTAATTGTCTGGATTCTATTGAAGGCTGAATTGTTAATGAGATTGTTATTTAGATAGTTGGATGTAGCAAAATTGAATCAAGTGGGTCTATATCAGAAGAGGGAAAATACAGGGGAAATTCTGGAATCTGAATTTCTAAACATGCCACCTGAGCCGCGTCCTGAATCACCAAAAATATAATCAGCAAAGTCATCTGTACTGGTTGAATCACTAATGCTATCTGTACTGCAGGAACCTTCATCAGAATTGCTGCTGATAAGAGATGAATTATCACTTGATGAATCCTCTTCAAAAATCCTTCTCTGGTGGAGAAACTTTGAATAGATAGCATCTAAGGACGGTGAAACATCTGCAAAAGTAACACCAGCACCACAAACTGTGCATAGTCGTCTCGTCATTATGACAGTTTTTCCATTCAGTTTCCATTTTGAATTTGAAGATACTATACAGTTCCTCATTAATCTTGGGGCCCTAGGTGAGCACCTTGCATTCAAAAGTATGTATGCTCCTTGGAGTAACCAGTCAGGGGTGCTGCAAAAGACAAGCACTGGAGTACAGCATTACCATAACAATTGTTTCCAGAGTTTATAACACCAAATGGTTGCAACTATACTCTGTTCAAGTTAAAAAGCTCGACAAACAAATCATATGGGAAATTACCCTTCTCTTCTCACTGTATTTTCCAGTAATATTAGTCCCAAACCTGAAGAATGAAGAGACCAATTCCTCCTGTCTGGGTTACACCCAAAGATCAATAAATACTTCCCACCCCTCAACAGCAGAAGAATACCAAACCTCCTTGACAATTAACAAGAAAGAAACTAACAAACCAACACATTTTCAAATTTCAAAGGGGTATATCCCCATTTAATCGTGACTCCAAATCAACAGGGAAGTTGATAGGATTCAATTGATAGAATGGATAATTTTGGAGAGAAGAACAAGCCAATGAGCCAGTATTTTATTAAATGTCTATTAATCAATGTGACCTCCAGAGACCTCTCCTCTCTTTTCTGAAATGATTCTTAACTGCCAACTACCACCCCTTATCCTCCTATTTATATGGCTTATTATTTGTATTTGCCAAGGGAATTTCTCCTATTCATTTAACCTATATCCTAACAAATTTTAACTTGTAACATATAAGCACTTTTTAATTTTAAATTTATTACATCAAAATCTGACATGTTAGACACATTAATACTACATATTACATGCCAAAAAATTGAGAAAATGCAGATAACTACAACCAACAAGTCATAAGAAATTATACCATTCACAAGGGTCACAAACTACAACCAATCATCGTTCCAAACACAGAAAACTCACCTATAAGGCAATCCTAACACAGGTTTCACCTCCATGCCAGAAGCCTTTCTTCAACCCCAAGACCAGCTGATTCCAATCACAAAACCGCATCAAAATCAAATACGGAAACCAATTTAGAATGTACTAAATCATAACTCTGACCTTTAAGTTTATTGTTTCAGCTACAACCAAGAACCTTTAACTCAATCAGGAAAACACTTCTTATGCCTCCTCACCAATACCTTCTCAATGACCTTCCACAACATTGAGACCCATTCCGAATGCAATGTCGTACAAATAAACACACTCCAACACCTAATAAGCTCAATCAAGACACAATCTCAGAGATAACCAATGAACTGGTCTTTTTAAGTTATAATTATTTAAAATAAAATATAATAATAGTGTCGATTTTAGTGTCCAGACACAAGTTAACTTCTATTATTTTTATTTTTAATTACTTTATTGCGTTAATTTAGCATGTAATTGGCCCATCTTAAGATTTCAGTGTCATTTTAGAGTTAACTTAATCGATTTTATTAGTGTTCTTTGTTCTTATAGTAAGTAAAGTATTTGGATACATAAAATAAAAGGGTATGAATAGTTTAAAATAAAATAAAAATAGTATTTTTGTTTAAAATATTTAATTCAATATGGTATGACTAGTCCACAAAGTATGGTTGCTATTGCAAAAATGTAACTAACATTCAGTTAGAAACACTCGAAGCAAACTCTATTAGGACACTAGTTTAGTTTTCTAAAAAAAGGACTAAAAATACATTCAAGAGAGAACTTGGTATTGTTATACATATTATCCCGTGAACTCTGGATATATATATATATATATATATTACAAATCTTAAAAAATATTTTATCACAAAATATTAAAAAAAATTATAAAAATAAATTATCCTCATTTAAATAGATTATAAATGAAAACTTTAATTCACTAGTTTCCTATTCCTAATGAGGATGCATTAAGTGAGCCTAACCCAGTAACACTTCTTGGGACATCAAGAACGCTCAAAGAAAAATTATGGAGTGCATGCATGAGTTAGTTTTGTCTGCGAAGAGTTAGTATATTACATGATAAATCGTATCAATTCAGTTAGTACATTACACGAAGAGACTTTGCAGCCTCCCTTTGTTAGTGCTATACCTCATACTACACTAGCTTGAATTTTCCTGGGGACTGCTTGTGGGTAAAAGTCTTAGTTTCTTTGCAAGCACTCTTGATGTTTCAAATATATTTTTAGTTTAACTTTTGCATCCCTATTGCTTAAATTTAACTATATTATTCTATTTTAAATGGGGTCTATTAAATGACTAGTAATATAATTTCACACGGTATCTTATTAGAGTCACTTTAATTTCTTTTTTGTCATGAAAACCTACATTATTTGAATTTTTGTCCTTATACAAGAACACATATTCTTTGATTTACACGTTTAACTGATTTGCACAAACCGATGTATGTATCTATTAGAGTGAATCCACACGGCTCCTAAAATGGAACAAATAAAACAACTCATCAAATGAATGAATAGAAACTCTTTATGTGCTAAATAAAACAAAACAACTCTTTTAATTTAAATGAAACTGTACAACTATTTCACTCGTCATCAAAGGTTGACTATGTATACGTGAAGTAATGAAACATTAATAATAATTGTTAAAATTATATCTGAAGTTTTCACATATCAATAATCTGAAAATTTTGTATTTAGCATTGACATAAAACATTGCCATCGCTGGCTTGATTTTTGTTAAAAAGGGCAAGCTGAGAAAATATCATCAAGATTCACCTGTGAAGTATACAGGCCAATATGAACAACTAAATATCGTAAGTATATTCTAATTCTACTATAATGAATAGACCAAACAGATAAAAGGAGACAGTTACAAAAAGAATAACTTTCATAATTGTCTTCTAATAAACTCAAGGCATACAAGATTAAAAGCCAACAAAAATTCTCTCTTTCCATTTAAAGTGGATATCTTTTCATTCTTCGTTGATTTTCCTTTCAATTAGCGTGACATCATAGGTCATCATTAGTATAAGACTGAGAGTGAATGAGTGATGTGTGAGATTATGATTATATTCAAACCTTATCACTCCCACCACAGAAAAAAGCATTAATTGGCATCTTAATTATGAATATATGCTTGGGTAATTAGTGATGTGGAGATATATGCTTGTATATCAGCTATTCTGAGGTCAAAGACAAAGTGGTATCTCAACATGTCATCATCAGCATAAGTAGTAGACCAAAGACAAACATTGATTGATCAAGTAGGAAAAAGGCAGATAAGTAGGCATCCTTTAAAAGCAAAGTAATCTTTGATTTGAAAGCCAATATGTCTGCTAATATCAAAGAGAGGAATTGGAGGACTTCTCTTTTTCAGTGATTGCGATTTAGTGGATAATGAAGTAAACGCGCAGCCAAACCACATCTGTGATATTCAGAAGACAAAAAGATTTGTTAAGAATGTAGTATAATTAAGTTTTGGAGTTATTTCATTTGAATATTTTGAAGTTTAAGTCCAGCGTACATGACATATATTGAAATTCATGCTTTCAAATAAAATGCTCCACATTCTAAAGATTTAGATTAATTTACACATATTTCAATCAATTTTAATGATTCAAAATTAATTTCACTATACTTTTTTGTGATGGAAATGCATAAAGAAAAAACAGAAGCCTCTCGAAAAACTAGTCCAGGTCATATCAATTCTTACATCATGAATAATAAAATCCAGAACAACATCTAATACTTGAAAAATGAAGATTTAATCCCAATTTTGTCAAACTGTCACCACCTTCACTAGTTTCCACCATATCTTAAATCAAAACATTAATTCTGTGTTTGAATTTACGTTCAAGCTGGCACTTCAAACGTCCTTTCATCCAAAAAGAAAATTTTCTGTTTGAATGCCTTGAAAAGTTATAAGAATAGCTATTGAAACACACTCTAAACGACTATTCTTGCAGTTCAATGGCTTTTAATGTGATTCAGATTAAACTAAATATACATTTCAAACTCACTAGCAGGTTCAAAATTAATTCAACTAAAGTTTAAACCAAAGTAACCCGTTCTAAGCTGCTCCTGCTTGATATCAATACATGCCGTTACATACGCATAGTAGTTTTCCTTAATCAAGATGAGCAAAAAAAAGTGGAGAGGAAACATGGAAAGGGCGACATGATGAGATCTCCTAGCTCCAAATGCCAACAAGCTACTACAACGCACGTGTCAAGATCTCGAATTCTTGCCAAATAATCAAAAGACAATCAACTTGTGAGATTGTTAGGTAATTATCTATTACCAATAATCAAATCTACTCTGACATTATTGATCATTAGAGAGATATTAGATCAAGCAGGTCTTAGATTAACCAATTCATATACATAACAATCCAATTTAAGTAATATAAATAGATATACGGAAAAGAAGAGATAATTTTTGAGATTGAAAATTGAAGCAGAGAAAGAGAGAATGATCACATAGGTTGATTCGACCTTGTAAGAGAAAACAAGGCCTTAAACAAAGAATGCTAGCATGCATGCCGTTATGGCTTGATTGAGGAAGATAAGATCTAAAACACATAATCTCTTTCATATAATTTATTGCAAATTCAAGAACAACAATATGTAAAACACTTAAGTTTTGCTGGATGAGATACAAAGTCGGCATAAGTGGAAATATTAAGTAAGTAACTAAGTTGCTATACCACATGACTCAATCTTCATCTTAAGCACGTACGACAAGGAATAGATAAGAGCAAATTAGTTGAGACGTGGAGAGTTCCTTCACAAGAGTTGCTCCTCAATGGCCAATTCCTCAATCATGTTCCCATGGTTGAGGGGGTTGAAGGCTTGAATCTCGGAACATTTGTTGGGAAGGATCTTGGAAGCAAGGCCTTGATCAAGCGAGTGCATAGGAACAGGATATTTACGTGCTATGACCACCGAGTTGATGACCTCATCGGTGGGGTGGAACACAGTGAGGACCTCAAAGCCTCGAAGATCGCAAGGCTCAACCACAGGATAGAGAAAAGCCCTTGCCCCATGAGCACTCCTTAGCATGAGAAGCGCTCCAGGGTTCATGTGCTTGGCCAAGTGATCGATGATTCGGTTTTTGCCCTCCTTGTCCATGCCCACAAGTGCTGCCAAGTAAACAACCTCGTACTCCTTCAAAGCGTTCGACACATCCAATATGTTACTGGTGTGAAAAACCATGCGGTTGGACAAGTCAGGGTGGGAGGAAACCAAGCGCGTAGCATTGGAATTGGCTGAAGGGTCCATGTCATAGTTGTGGAATGTGGTGGAAGGTAAGTGGTTCGATGCCAAGACAATCGAGGTGAGAGGAAGGGGTCCAGAACCGACGAAGGCGATTTTGGCAGGGACATGGGTGCAGTGTTGGGTGAGGATAGTGAACTCAAGGAGACCAAGTTTGAGGTAGTTAGAATAATAAGGAAAAATATGAAGGTTTTCGAGAGGGTTGTCGTACGAGGCTAGGAGGGTTGAGTAGTGGGTCTCTAAATGGCCTTCAGCTTCACCACAGAGTTTTATAAGGTGAGATCTAATCTCTTGCACGTTTTTGTTTAGGTTTGTGACATCTATTGGGCTAGGAGGTATGCATGTGAGGACTAGTTGGGTGAAAAGCATGTCGACATTTTTGCAAGGTTTCAGAGTCTCGAGCCTCGAGATTTGTTCATAGAGCCCGCAGACTTTTTCAATCAGCAACTCTTCCTCGCAAACCATGTCGACACTATGAGGTTATGATGGTGTGGTGTGTTATGGGCAGACTCAGTGTGAAGATAGATAGCACAAGCACACCCTTTGAAAAGCCCAATGGAGTGATCATATTTAAGCGCAACTGTGGGCTCCACTCGCTTCAGCCTTTGGAATTGCCTTGCTTTTTTATTCTTTTTTTCGGATATTGTTATGCCACCAAATGTGTTGCTTCTCCTCTGCTCTATCATTTTTCTTAACATTATCATTCTCATTTTATAGGTCTTGTAAACTTGAACTCATAAATTTTATAAAATATGACTGTAATTAATATCGTGTAAAAATGGCTTCCATTAAAAAAGTGAAAGCATCGTAACCTAGTTTTTTCAGTTTTTTTTTACTAACTATTATTTGATACAGTCCACGACAGATGATGTAATTTTTGTTTATATCTTCAACAGGGGTAATGCTTTAGAAATGGGAGGAAGCTCCAATAGTTTAATATTTCAGCTCAGTAATTTTAGGAGTTAGTTTCTCCCTTTATTTAGATTTCTTTACACATTTTTAGGATTGAATTCTGTCTTTTAGTTATGATAACAATAGTGTGATGACTAATTTATTATTATATAAGTTTTGAAATATATCAATAAACTGCAAGTACTAAAAAATAGTATATATGATGAAATTAATTAAAACTCTTTTTACTAGATTGACACTGCCATGGTCTTATCTATATTTCAATAAGGCATTCCTATAATTAAGAGGATATTCCAAAAAACACATACAAAAATGAGAGAAGATATGCAAAAGAAAATATTTAAATCATATAGAAGGATGCTGTTATGAACCTTTCCATACCGCGACAGGGATGGGAGTATAATAACAAAAATACAATGCACTTTATAAACTGAAAGAACTCTAAGACTTCATAAATTTGTATGTTCACTCAAGACTTTAGAAAATGTAGATAAGATTGAAAAATAACATTAAGAATATGAAACAAAAAAAAAATATATAGATGTATCATCACATAATCAAGATTACTTTGGCATGACTATAATAATTGAATCAACCATGATCATAAATTAACTTCATGAACAGACACAATTGTCAAAGATAATACAAGGTTAATTATAATATCCATATTATCTAAGTCTATTCTAGGTAGATCTAATATAAATATATAAATAAAATAACTTGATATAAGTAATGTTACATTTTAATAGTA
>Ga0123340_1007552_pt1 | contig 10380 bp, 3 predicted proteins | sample SirMexnodulemix_FD_89961 | JGI IMG/M metagenome (GOLD analysis project Ga0123340, IMG submission 89961) | Root nodule microbial communities of legume samples collected from Mexico - Siratro Mexico nodule mix | ecosystem: Host-associated > Plants > Roots > Nodule | place: Mexico: Nepantla...
AAACATAATCGCATAACATAATATATATATATATATACACACAACAATAAAAATAAATATAAATTTTAATTCATTAAAATAACATAACATGATAAAAAAAAGGTAGATATACAGACGCGAATCATTAATCAAAGAGATTAGATTTGCAATTGCTTTTTAATACATATTTTATTATCATTTTACGTTTTATATTTCGATAATTGTTATAATATAAATTTACACTACTAATAAAAAGCTCTTTTTTTTATGTATCGTTATATTTAGTATATAAAAGTTTTATATTTTCCAATTGAGTTCTTAGCAATTATTTTTGTTGTTTAGTGAAGTAATGTAGGTAATTCGAGGGGGGAAATCAGGAAGATGTCACAAGAATGAGATAAGAGTCAACTCATATAAGGAAATTGACACCACCTTCAACCCAAAACCTTAAGACATTGGGTTTGCGGATTTTCTTTCTTATATGTTGCTCAACTTTTCTCATATTTCTATCCAATGTGGGACTTAGACTCACACTTGAATACCTAACAATAACCATTATTTTGTATCATCATTATTACGTGTTTCTACATAAAAATAATGACAGTTAAATTTTATGTTTTTCATAAACTTGAATATTTTCCAATTGAGTCAGTATTAAAAAATATATTTTTTTAATTATTCAAAATTTGTATATTTTTTAATCGAGTCTTTATCATTTGCTTTTCTCATCAAGTAAAGTAATATAACTGTTTGATTTTGTAGTTTCAAGTATAATACCATAAACTTAAACAACAATAAAAATATTATTTTAATATTATTTTAAAACCCTGATTATCTTTAAAAAAATAATATCATTCTGTTCTTGTAAAATTACATATTAAAATAAATATCAAACCAATTATATGAAAATACAAAAAAACAATTTGGTTTGATAAAAATAATTGAAGATTCAAAGCTTCATATTTTTATTGTCCAAGTTGATAGTGCTGTAGTTGAGACTACTAAATCAAACGATCGCGTCACTTCTATTGAATAGACTCAATTAAAAAATATAAATATTTTAAACACTTGATAAAATAATTTATTTTTTAACAAAAACTCCATTAAAAGTATTTAAATTTGTGAGAGACTTAAAGAAAACTTAATTATACTATTTTTAACTTTTTATGTAGAGATATGTTAAGAAAGAATAAGGTTGATTTATAGTGAAATAATTAAGATGCAAGTATACATGGTAGAAAAGACTTAGAAAAGAAAGTGGTGAGGCGTATGTGGGTGCAATCTTGATGGCTGAGATGAGATTCCAATTGATTAGGGAGCATGTTTGGGCCATTAAGGAGACCAAACTTGATGTCTAGGTTGTGCCTGTTTACCTTCGACAACTACTTTCCGACATCCTCGACCCATCACTTGTGGGTTACCTTCACATGCAACTCAATAACCTTTCTTACTGTTCCAAACCATAACTTGCCAAAGAAATGACAAGTTACCAACTCTGTTTTCCCTCATTCAGATCCCACCCCAATTAATCACCTCCTTTAATACTAATATCAAATTAATTGCTTTTAAAAAATATTAACTATTTTTAAGAAAAAGTTAAACACTTTCTCTGTTTATCATGCTTTCATTTTTTTTTTTTTTCAAACAAAACTTATACAATAGTCTTGTTAGAAATGATCAAAATAGAACAAGTATAATGATAAACAACATCACCTAGGTGGGTGTTGTTGGAATGTGTAGTAATTTGTATCCCACTCTTAAATAAATAAATTATGTACTTCTACTGGGGTTGGGTATTTTTCTTGACATACTTTTTTACTAATTATTATATTAATTAGGTGAACAAAAACAAGCAATGCATTTAAGTTCATACAGAATTAGTGGTTGAAAAAAATTATGATGTGATAACATGCGATATTTGAATTTGGATATGATTGTGCCAATTACATTTAAAATGTCTTAAATGTGTCGGTGTAGCAATTGAAATTGACTTTTAACAATCAACTCGTTGATGTATGGTAACATCTCTATTTCTATTTTGGATATAATTTTTTACTTTTTTTAATAATAATAATAATAATTCCTTTCAATACTTTACTCTATGAATGCAAATGCATGGATACTCACGTGACATTTATTATTTGTAGCTAACGATAGTATTGATATGTCTATTTCTCTTTTTTTAGTGTTCTGATTTAAGAGATTTATAAACGTGGTATTTAAAGGAAGATATTTCACTCACTTTAATAATGAAAACTTTATTGTGTACACTAGAAAAATAACGTTAAAAGATAATATTATTGAGAGCAAACAATTATTCAGGATACATAATATGTCCATTATTATATTAAGAGTGTTTTGATTTTAGTATATTTAAAAATTTTATAATGTATTTATTATATAAGAGTATAAAAAATTGTTTAGAAAATTGAGAAATAAATACCGGAAATATAAAATAAGAATGAGAACTGAGTCAAACTTATATAAATAAATAATATCACTCTTAACTAAAAATCTTACAATATTAGATTTATGAGTTTTTTTCTAATATGTTGCTTAACTTTTACACTTTTTATAAAAAGTGAGACTTAAACTCATATTTAGATACCTAACAAAAATAATATTTAATAAAAAACTTTAAGATAATATGATTATAAATCCTTTCTATATATATAGTTAACTTTTTATTTTTATTCAATTTTGAATTCAAACTCACATTTAAATTTTTAATAATCTCTTTTTTAAGTATGAATTTCTTTTCTATTGATACGTGTTGCTTTAAGCAAAAATATTTTTAAGCATAAATACTTTAATAATCATCTTTACTTGTATCATTAGTTATCTTAATAAGATATATTTATTTAAAATTTTGTTAAAAAGACCTTCGATATAAGAAAGACTTTATATTATGATCTAATATTGCTATTGGATTTTTCGAAGTTGATATACTAAATAGATTTGATGTCAATTAGTCTGAGCAAATTTATATAAAAGATTAAAACATCACTTTTCAACCTAAAATTTTAAAATCATGAATCTATTATCAATCCAAACTTTCTCTATAAATAAGTTACCTATAATTTAATCTATAAAATTATAAACTAGTGACTTAATAATTAAGTCACTCTTAATAACTCAAACAATTAATTAGTCTCTGTACCACAATTCAAGAAAGGCATTCATTATTGATATCCCAAAAACAATAAATATCAATTTTGAAAACAAATGGATTATTTATACTACTAACCTCAACCAAAAATAGAAACTCAATCTAATTAAATATAAACAAACAATCAATACGGAAAACTAATCCCCAAAACCAATCATAAATAACTAAGATTTCTTTTAAATCATAAATAGATTCACCGCTTGAGGGAAAGCGAAAATTTAAAAAAAAAAACATCTTTGTTTACACAAGTGTTTAACATAATATGTTATACTGGGCTTTTATAAGTGTCTCCCCATTGAATATTTTCAATGAATACTTTTTTTATAAAAATAAATAAATTAGAGACATATAAATGTTAAACCTTTATTTTCTGGCTGCAACTTTGAAAACATATACTTTTCTTTTAACCTTTTCAAAACAATTTTTTACTCTCATTTAATTGGTACATAAATTAACTGGATGTAATTAGACAAGTGTATGTAGTTAGACTTTTAAGCATAGTAGTGGATATTGTAGGTCTTACTATTAATTTCTCATCAACTTTTGAGAATCAGCCCTTTACTGGAAACTAAATTATATAGAATGAAGGATCAGTCTAAAATATACCATATTTATAAATGTTATCACCAGAAGCTTATTTGATTCTTATTCTCAGCTATCACCACACTTTACATTTTAGTCCTAATTTCAATTCACTTAATCTCAGATCCCAAAAATATTCTTTGACTTCTTGTCAAAACGGGATGTTTCTGTGTCTAATCGTCATTGGCCAAAAAGTTTTATGCTGCAGAATAATCTTATAAACCCAGAATTTGGTCTAATGCTTATTTGTTTCTTACCATGGAAGAAGGGAGGTGAAAAGATGGGAAAAATCATCCAATATGATGAAATATATAAAAATGTAATTCAATAAAAGATAAAAACATGTCTTCTATGCAAAACTGAAAAAATATATAAAAAAGTAGTCTAATAATTATGTCTTTGAACTTATGTAAATATTAAAATAAATCATTAATAAAAAATAAATTTATATTTTTAATTATTTTTATCTTTTATTTAATTTAAATAACTTTATTTTATTATTTAAAACCATATATATTACCATCCCCATTTAGATGTAGATGTATTTAGGTAGAATTCTAGCACCTAATAGAAGGATTTGATGAGTATTTTTAATAAGTTTTAAGGTTAGAGAGACAAGATTAGTAGGTCCAGTTGGTCTGATTAAGATAACCTTATCAGGATTCAGTGATAATGAAAGATCTGAAAACAAATCTAAAGCTGAACTAAAATCTTTGATCTATAATTATGCTTCCTGAAACGAGTATTTAATATCCCAAAAAGATAATGAATGAGTAAGAGCACCCTTTTTCCTTTTTAATTTTTGTGCTTGATGATTTTCCAGAACTCACTTTGACAAAAGCACTTGGTTGTAGATGTAGGTGATGCCCCAATCCCAGGTCAGTGATCATGGGATACCCTTTGTCCCCTATCATGGACCCACCTACCCTTTGCTTTTTGGAACTAAGCAACCCTAGGCCACCTTTTCATACCATAGACACTCACTAATGCACCATCTACTCATCCTTGCCCAACCTTGTTTTCTTTTTTTAATTTTTTTTTTTCAAAAACTCAAACAAGTTCTTCAAATTAAAGTTTTTAAAAGATTGACATTTATTAACATTTCAATACCTAATATTTATATATTGGTTTCCATCAAGTTTGTTTCTCTAAAGGCAACTATGTTTGAGATCAAGATATAAGAAATTAATCTTTAAAAACTAAACAATTCTTTTATGATGAAAAAGTGACATATAATAGGCTTCTAGAAGTTAGTAATTTGTTTAATTTGATTCCAAATAACAAGAAACACCAAAAAGGGTCTGTTGTGTGAATTGAAAATTGAAGTAGCATATGCATGTATGCATGTAAATAGTGGTCCTTTTAGACATTGAGATGAGTACATAAAAGCAGAGTGTGGGAAGGGAGACATGGACATATGATAGGGGGTACGATGAATGCGGGCGCTTAATAAGACTAAAAAAGAAACATGCAAAAGCTGTTCATGGAGAAGCAAAAGACAAAATCAATGGAGGAGACAATGTCCATTGATTAGAGAGAAAAAGAAACAAGATAATTTTTCATTATTATTAATTATTTTTTATCATTATTATTTTTGTTACCTTGTATGTGCATTGCAGTGCATGAGTGACCACATTAGTCTCTTCAAAATTGTATCTAATAAAACTTACCTACACCAATAACTTTTCTCTCTCTATTCACCTTATCTCTATTTCCCTTTATTCAGGGGGTTCCACATTCTTCGGATTCAACTCACAAAGATCCAATCCATTTTAACCAACCATTTTCGGTCAAAACGTTAGAATTCAATACACTAAATAATATTATATTTAAACTAGTTAACTTTTTTACAGAATAAAATCCTGTTTACTAGAAAACATAAAGTAAAATTTGTTTACAGAGTTATAACTTGACAACCATTATAATGTGTTTATTAAATAATTTTCACTTTCTTTTTTTTATATAGAGTTTTAGTGATTTTTTTACTGATACATACAAAAAGGAGAGAATTAAGGTAGGTTGTTTGGTGGCATAGTGCTTTAAATTATTCTACCTCCTTTAGATATCCAGGTCCACACACTCCACTGAGTTAGAGTATGTCACAAAACAGTAAAAATCTTTATTTTATGTCTGATAACATGATATATTTAATTATTTGAAAATTAAACAAAAATTGAAACTCTCATTTTAACTGGTGAAAAACACAAAAGAACCATTATTAGTAGTATTAGTTATAAGTATTGTAGATAGCAAAAAAAGGGTGGAAAGTAGTTCTTGAAAGAGGTTCACCCAACTGAACCCAACATGTCAGTGATCTTTGTGTGCAGAAACAGAAGGGACACAGAAACACAGACAAAACTTGCAATGGATGGATGGCATGGCATGGGATGATGCATGACTTTAATAAAGTGAGGGAGTATTATATTATTATGTGAGGATAGGAATAGCAGTGGTACTGAGCAAAAGAAAGATGTCACTGTCTGTAGCACAATCTTAGGTTAGGTTAGGGTTTTGGTTGTGGTTTCTTTGTTTATAAAGACCAAAAAGAGTAGAGAGAAAACCACGGGGGATTTTACTGCCCCTTCTCTCTGCTCCCACGTGCACCAACCCATGCTAACAATCCTTAATTTTCGTGAACCCAACAAGAATCATTACCATCACTTTGTAATTATGCATCTTCTACCCAAACTACTATCATCACTTTTTCTTTTTTAATATTGACCTGTTTTTTTTTTTTTTAAAAAGGATCATTTCACCTTTTTAAATTCCGCATACTGTGTTTAATTTTTATTTGATACATAATATCATCCTTCTATGACTTAAATTCTCTTAACTCTCTCCAAAGTTGGAGAAAAATTTGACTATTATTATATTGGTAAATTATCTTTTTAAAGAGCATGTATGATAAAGAATTTTTATTTATAAGAATTTTTATAAATTAATAAAAGTTGAGTTTTTGGTAACTAGTTATATTTTTATTAGAAATTGAGTTTTTATTAATATTGTATAAGTATATAAGTATGAATTTAAGTTTTTTATTAAATAGGAATGAGAAAATTGAATAATATTTAAAAAAAAACTCAAAAATCTAATACTTATTTTAGGTTGAAAATGGTGTCATGTCTTTATATGGGTTTGATTCTTATTTCATTTTTGTTTTCTTTTTTCGATTTTCTAACAAGTAATTCAATTCTTATTAAGTGTGTGTTTTGATGAATGATTATCTTTAGTTTAGATATTGTTTAAGTTATATATCATTCTAGTGATGTTGATGCTAAAATTATCAGTAATATTTTTTTCATTAGGCATCATTCTTTTATGATGACAAAAAGATATGTTTTTCTTAAGTAGATCCCAATCAAAATCTCCAAATTATTTTGATTTAAAATTTTTGTGTTATATATCAAATGAATAATATTTTAGAATTTAATTTATCAAGATTAACAAAGTTTATATGTAGAGTAAAAACAAAAGCTAATAAGATTAAAGTTTTAAGGAAAAAGATAGTGTCACCTTGTTAAGCAAAATTAGATTCTTTGACAATTAAATCTTCAAAAGCTAAAGCACACACATTATACACGCATAAAAGACTATAAATTGAATTGAAATGGAAACTCCATATAGTATTACTAAGTTTTGTAATATGTTAATTTAATTAGCTCTCATTTCTTTCTTAATTTCATCATTTGCAACCAAAGTGAGCTATTTCAGTTACATTATGTTATATTTAAGTTCTGAAAAATAATATAAATGTCAATTATCTCTTAAACTAAAACAAATAGTAAGTTATAACTATCGAATAAAATAATATACCTAAGGATATTTTTTAAGAATCAAAATTGATAAAATATTTCATTCTCTATATATGTTACTAGTTCTATCATATTCTGATTTCAAATATTTAAATCATGATTAAACAAAATTGACATATTTTGTATTTAAGAATGAATAATGTAGTATTGTTTACATGTATCATATTAAAAAAAATTCATTAACATATACATTCTACCAACAAATTTAAAAAACGAGGGTATTTTTTTTCTCTTACATTCATTATGGACTTCATAACAAGTAATAAAGTTTTTTATTGTCAATCTCTTCTTGAAATTTCATTTTACACCTTTTTTTTAAAAAATACATATCAAAATTCTTTTTAAAAAATGTGGGTGAAATATTTAAGAAGTATTACCTATTTCCTTTATTATAAAAGTCAAAAGTTTTAAATTTTCAAGATCTAGATTTTATTATTTTATTGTATCATCTAAAAGTACAAACTTGAAATGTCAACCATCTTATCATGTAACAATATATTTTAACAATGTTGTAAGACCTAATCTATATTACTCAAAATTTGTTATAAAATTTATTTAGATAAAATTGTATAAATATGATAAAGATTAATGTTTGAAGTCTTTATAACATTTGTGAGGTGAATTAGGCTTTTTCCCCACATGATACAAAAAATGCTCTAATATTTTTTACTATTCAGATTTCAATGTATAAATCCATTCCGAATAAATATATTTTATTTTTCAAAAAACATATAACATGAAAGAGAAAAATAATGACTATTTCTGATTAATATTTTAATTACAGAAAAGTATTAAACCAACAAGCTTCAAATCGATAATGATAATTTTCATAACAAAAAAAGTAAATGCACATGCATCAAAAATTGATGAGGTACAAATTGCATATTTATTTTACAAATTTCATCTTGCTGATTAAGAGGAGAATTCCAAATTGGTGATGTTTTCCAAGATCACATATCTAAATATCAATATCAATTATTTTTTCTTTAATCATCAATTTAGAGGTAGGGGTTGAACAACTTGTTTTATAGTTGACACTCTAGGTTGTTCTTTTTCATCGATACTTTGAATATTAGTATTTAAATTAAAAATAAATGCGTCAGATTCATGTTCTAGTTCTTCATCGTCTTTCTTTTCTTTGTATAAATTATAAAATTAACCTAGAATCATGTTTATGGTCTACATTTACCAATAGTATAAAAAAACAATTTAGCATTTGATAACTAAAAACAGGAAAAATTTAAATAAAGAAAATAATAAATGATATAAAGGAAAGAAAAAGCAACAAACTAAAGTGGTGATTGAATCTTAAAAGTGGAGTGGGTGGAGGCTGAAGGTGGTTTGCTTCTTGTGACTGCAAAAGCAAGGCAAATAATAGGTCAACAAATAATAAAGATAAAAGAGTAGAAGAAGAAAACATGGAGAAGAAAGAAAACATAAAGAAGAGAAGAAAGAAACCAATGAAGAGTTGAAATGGAAAAGTTACGAAATGTAGATCCTGGGAATGCATATTAGAGAAGACAATGAAAACATAAAATATTATAGTTATAAATTTAATATTTAAAATTTATTTTATTTTTTTTTAAAAAACTTGTGTGTAGTCCCTTTGTTTAAACGTTTTCCATCGAAACGTTGTCATGGTGAATATTTTGAAAGAAAATAAAAATTTATTAGGCTAGTTGATGATACACACAAAATTAAAATATTTTATTATGTAAGAAAATGTAATCATCAATCATGCCAACATAAAAAATTTGCCATATTTAAGACTAAATTAATTATTTCTAAAAATTTATAAATTCAAAACAATTTTAAAAATTAGAGCTGTTTTCTTTAATAAAGAAATTACAAAGTAGATTTCAATACAAAAGAGGGTTTTCAAAGTAAAAGAATGTTACTTAAATGCTAAACATATCCACATGCAAAAGATTCCTTAAACTTGAACATTTCACTCCACTTTTAATAATTAAAAGTCAGAGTTTGACTTGAAATACAATCTGTCGTGCTATCATGCATTGACATAATTTAAAAAAAGATTTGTGTGCGCTTTAATTAATGTGTAAAATTATTATATCGTTTAGAATAAAAACTTAAATAGTTTACAGATAAATGTTAAACATGCAATCATTTTTCATATTTTAATGAAATTCTCAAAATCAATTAATGAATGTCTAATATCTTTTATAGAATGAGAAAAGGTGGGTCATGTAGAGCACGCAATGGTTTGTTTTTTAACTCCACTTTGAGGAAATTCATATGAACTAGTAGTTAAGATCCCTTGCTTAATTAACTACTGAGGAAAATAGTTACCAACACAAATAAGTAATGGACTAAAATAAAAAAAAAAATCTTATAACACAATTAGACCGTTAAATATAAATTTAATATGATTTAATTAAGGTGTTAATAATTTTTAATTTATGTTTATGGTTAGAAATTCATTAAAGCAGATAATATAACTCAAGTTTTTTCTTGTGTGGAACTCTCAACTATAAATTGATTATATAGTTCATATAATATTTACATAAAAAATAATTGTCAAAAAACTAATTTTTGTAAATCATGTCTAATATAAACACCTGAATAATATTTTACTTTTAAGTTTGAAACTTCAAATTAGGTGAACTCTAATAATGGATCATGAAGTTATAATTTTTTATATAGGATGGACTATTTAATATTCTTTAAGAAAATCACTACAGACATCTTGTACTATCTGATGGGAAATATAACTCAATAAAGCTCAATTCAACCAGAGTTAATAAGCAGCGGATAATAATTTCCCTGACTCGCAAGAACCTGTGAGGAGCAATAACAAATAATCGCAACAACAAAATA
>Ga0123340_1007553_pt1 | contig 10380 bp, 9 predicted proteins | sample SirMexnodulemix_FD_89961 | JGI IMG/M metagenome (GOLD analysis project Ga0123340, IMG submission 89961) | Root nodule microbial communities of legume samples collected from Mexico - Siratro Mexico nodule mix | ecosystem: Host-associated > Plants > Roots > Nodule | place: Mexico: Nepantla...
AAAAAAAAAAAAAAAAATCATCTCGCTCATTAAAACGTCACTTGAAAGAATGAAGTCACTTCTATTTAAGAAAAAAAAAGTTAAATTAAATAATTTCAATGCAAAACCCACCTTGCTGGCATACCTATTCTAACTATTAATATCTAAAGAGATGATATTAACCTATTTAAAAAAGAGAAGAGAAAAAGCAGTCAAAGAAATCTCATTACAGAAATTTAAAACTATCATATCATGATGTCACTGTCCATTCATTGAATTCGAATAAGGATATTTCTTTTCGTACTGTTTATTATAATCCACCACACACTATGCCTAGTCACATCACTAAATTATGTAATCTGTTAGACAGTTCTTCTTTTTCTTTCACAGAAATATATTAGTAATTTAAAGTTATTTTACACAGTATTTGGATGAGGTTAGTTACCTTTTATAAGGAATTGGATAGTTTGGATATAGATGGGGTAACTGGACTTAGAAGAATGGAAGGAGGGAGAGGCTAGGTTTCCTTGTCACCATGATAAAATGATAATGTTAAAGTATATTACTATGATTGAAAATATTGATTTTTTTCAGTGATTCATTGGTTTCTTGGATTTTTTTTTTAATTTTGTACATAAATAATAAATAATTTTAATAATAAAGAGAAATTAAATGACAGAAAAAAAAGGAGGTATTATATCAAAATGAAGTTGGGTGATAATCGATTATTACCCAATATTATTTTCATAAAGTGGTTCAATGTTACCTTCTTTGTCACATGGCACAAAAACTATGTAATTTTAGGTCTAGATATATTAATATAAAATTGAAATTGTCATTTCACATACCAAATTGTTTAGATGAGATACGAGGCATTTATTAACTTATGTTAATAATTAAAAGTAACTAATATTATTAGTGATCCCTTTTAGTCTACAAGAATAAGTGTCAAAATTTTTACATATATTAAGGTATAATGTAAAAAATTAAATTACACCTTTTTTCTTCTAATGATCTCAATAGATTTAAGTTATCGTTTATATGATGCATTGACTTTTTAGTTCAATGATAAAAAAACATAAGTTTAACCAAAAATCATGAACAATAACACATTTAACCCATATTTAAAGATAATATTCTATCAATCATTTGCTTTAATTTATCAAAATATTTTTTTTATAAGTTATGCCCCTTGTTTTTGTGATATAAAAGATAACTCAACATAATATTTTGTTGAGTTTAAAATTTCGGCATAAAATTTACATATATCCATCTTAGTTAAACAGAAATAAGCAATTTTATATTCTAAAACTTTTGAAATATATCCTTATTAAGAAGGATCCTTTAATCATATTTCAAGGTTAGTAAAATTTAAAGCTTAACAATGATGAATTATTTTATATACAAAATTATCAATTAACTATGTAAGCACGTGTTTTGTTTGAAGAAATACTGATTAATGATTTTTTATTTTAATTTAAAATGTCTATACTATAGAGTTAGATATTATTTTAAAAAATATATAAAAAGAATTCCACATAACTTGCAACGATTATTTAAGTATTGCTTTCTTTCATTAAAAAGAGAGAATATTTAGAATATTAAAAGAAAATTTTATAATAACTAGATGTACAAAATTCTATTATTACTTTTGTATCATGAAAAAAATATTGTTTTAACATGTCCTGCTATACATAACTTTATAAAGGTGTGTATAAAATAATATAGGCTTAATGAAGGAAGCAGATCACGAATTGATAAAGTAACATAATTTGTATAACAAGTTTATCTCCACTAAATATGTGGGCTATGTGAAGAAAAAAAAAATATGTTGTCACCATGTAAAGAAAAAAAATCCTCAACAAATTTATTTGTTACAACAATTTATAATCATCCTAGAAAATCAATAACACTAATGTCATATCATTTGAATGACTATATAATACAGTTCTCAGATGAGGAAAGGCGGAAATTTAAAGTGTGCCAATATCAAACTCTTGCCACAAAAACTTTGAAGATTGAGTGGATTGTTTTGACTGATATTAATATTTTTGACAAAATTAATAAATATTTAATGCATAAAAATTAAAAAAATTAAATATAACTACAACTTTTATTTCTTAAAAAGTGGAAACAAACTGCACATTAAGGTTTATCCGGTAACGCAGACAAGAAAAAAAAAAAGTAAAACATAAAAACCAATCAGACATTAATGTCTTCTACAATTAACAAATGTTTTGTCCTGAACATCTTGGGAGGTTCTGATCACCAATAATCAATCACCAACAACACTCAATTCTGTGGGCGCGCAAAACCCTCCCAGGCGCACATTAGCGCGGCACACTCTTCTGTGGCCCACAGTAAAAACCGGACGTGGAAGTGTTTCAATAAATAATGCAAATTTGGATAAGCATAGCGAACAGTGAGGACAAGATAATCATCACGTTGACCACTACTGTGCATCGCGCACAGTGCGTATCACCATCGTGTCCGTACGATCTTACCAGAGTCAAAGCTCAGGATTAAGTAGTAAAATCAAACGGTGAATATGTCAGGAGTAGGGAAGTTGGTGTGTGACGCCGTGGTAGATTTTATGATCCTATTTTTCAGTTAATTATTATGGGAATGTGTTGAGAATAGAGATCTTATAAGCTGGTGAGTGCAGTTACAGAGAAAGAAAGAGAGTAATGGCAATGGCAACAATGGGAGAGAGTCCTCGGAGCCCGGAAGCGAAATTGGGTATGCGAGTTGGGGATCTTTGGGACGTGCAAGAGGCACAGTTAAGTCCTACGGAGAAGCTCAACGCTTGTTTTGAAAGCATCCCTGTCTCTGCGTTTCCTTTGGCTCCTTCAAACCAAGGTATCTATCTATGTATTCTTTTATGAACACATTCGTCTTTGATCATCAAAAGTACGTGAAGGGTAATTGAATAACGAAGAAAGAAGTGATTTTGATTCGACCCAGATGAAAGTTGACTTGACACCGAAGATAAATATGTTTTAGACTGTGAAGTGTAAACTTTCTGATCATTTGAGTGAGGCTTAATTTTTCATCTTGTTTATGGTATGGTATGTGCCCTTTTTGTTTGTGTCTTTTGGTTTAGTTCTCAGCGTGTAAATTTTTGTTTTGTGTTCAGAAATTGAGATCAAATCAGACGCCACCCTGGCCGAAGCTGTTATGAAACTGGCACGACACAATGTTTTCAGTGCACCTGTGGTGGATGTTGATGCGCCTGAAGATGCTAGTTGGATTGACAGATACATCGGAATTGTTGAGTTTGCTGGAATTGTTGTATGGATCCTGCATCAGGTTTGTCGGACATATTTGTTACTTGTTACATACCAATTCAATTACTGAGGAACACATATGAATCTGAAACTTGGTCATTTTTTTGTATTTTAATTCAAAATATGTAGAATTGAATCTGTATTACTATTGCGTCTGGTACAAATGGACGATTTAGTGTGCGATCATTGGTGTTTTTCCTTTTTGTTGAATGAAAAGTTGATGTTACCACGCCTAATGGTGTTTTTTAAAAAAAATAATGCAACATATGAAAGGTGAAACGAGTAAAAAGGGGTAATTAGACCTTTTTTTTATTGAAAAATCACCTTTATTATACTTCTATATATTGTATTTTCAAGGGTACCATGTGTATGATTTGTGCATAAAAACAGGGAAGATATGTGTAAATTTTTAAATATCATGGTGTCAAAGACTAATACATGAAGTAAGAAAAGTAGATGTAATTTTTCAATCAAGAGAATATAACTGTTGTAATGCTAAACTTAAGAGAAGTTAGTGCAATTATCCCATAACAGAATAATTACCTGGTGCTGATGGTTGAAGTCTCATTTTCACACTAATCCAGTGTCACTATGCTCTTGACAGTCTGAACCTGCATCTCCTAGGAGTCCACCTACTCCATCCAGTGCAAGAGCTATTGCAGCTGCTGCTAATGGAGTGAGTTTTGCTCTAGAACTTGAAGCCTTGGGCCTTGGATCTGCTGCAACAACTTCAGGAAACTTTTTTGAGGATCTTACTTCATCTGAACTTTATAAGAATACCAAGGTAATGTATCTCAAACAAAAATAATTTCTTTTAAGTGCTTCTTATTCTAACTATTTACTAAGTTTGATTGATCTTATTTATTCCACTAGCTAACATTTTAGCAAACAGGTTCGTGACATTTCAGGGACATTCCGCTGGGCCCCATTTCTTGCTTTAGAGAGATCAAACTCATTTCTAACCATGCTCTTGCTGCTTTCTAAGTACAAGATGAAGAGTGTTCCTGTGTTGGATTTAGGCTCTGGTACAATTGATATGATTATTACACAGTCTGCTGTGATTCATATGCTGGCAGAATGCGCTGGACTTCAGTGGTTTGAAAGTTGGGGAACCAAGAAACTATCTGAAGTTGGTCTTCCCCTGGTTACACCAGATCAGATCATAAAGGTGTGGCCCTATCTTAACTTGAAGATCTTCATCAATTGATTGAACTGGATTCGTTAGCACATCAAACCTTAAGTAACAGTTAAGCCTCACCATATCACAACAAAACTGCCACAATATAAAATAGGATTAGTATAATGCTATGCTATACTCTAAAAAGTTGTCCAGTGCATTATACCGACATAAACCTTCTTACAATCCCTTTCACGAACTACAGCTAAGATGGTGCAATTCAAGCTCACTGCATTGAACCGAGCAATGTATCAATTCACCATAATTTTAGTGCATATGGAGGACTAAAATCTATCCTACAAATCTTAAATATGTAGACATATAGGTCAAATGCTCTCAACTTGGATAATTAATTTCTTTCTTTTTTTTTTTCTCCTCAAGTAGTAAGCTTGTTGATTTTTATGAACTTGACCATGGACTATTTCTTTTTTCAGGTTTATGAGGATGAACCAGTCCTTCAAGCATTTAAAGTAATGAGAAAAAAGAGGGTTGGAGCGGTGCCTGTAATTGAGAGAGAAAGCAAAAAGGCAGTTGGTAACATAAGCTTACGAGATGTTCAATTCTTGCTAAATGCTCCAGAAATATACCATGATTATAGGTACGTATGTCATCAATTGAATCTGACAGAACGAGTTTGTTATATTGAATTGCTCCATATCTTGTATGTTTTTGTTCCGTTACTTGCACACTCATTGGATATTCACACTATAACAGAGCTATTACAGTAACGGACTTCCTGACAGCCGTTAGAAGTTACTTGGAGAAGAATAAAACCGCATTCCCAATGGTAAGTGAATATGTTACATGCAAAGAGGACTGTACAATCAAAGAGTTGATTCAGCTGCTTGATCAAGAGAAGATCCATAGGGTGTATGTGGTGGACGATAATGGGGATCTGCAAGGACTAATCACGCTAAGAGACATAATCTCAAGACTAGTACACGAACCCCGTGGCTATTTTGGTGATTTCTTTGATGGTGTTCTACCTCTTCCTGCAAACACCAGAGTTTAATATGAAGGGAGAATAACCTTGTGCAGCAAGGTTTTTTCTTTTCTTTTTTTTAAAATAAATTGTTTTAGTAAAAGTGAAAGAGTACACAAATAGACCTATGTGGTTCTCTTCATGGTTGAATACGTGTACTTGGGTCTTTGTATAAGGTGTAGGCAGTTCTTGCAAGTTACTTGAATCCGTTTTATTAAGTGTGTGTTAGAGTGAGATTGTGGGTATTGTAAATTCTGGCGCAAGTGTAATTAACCATAAGTTTTCTTTACTTTTAAATTGTATTTTCTTCTCTCTTCACCTCAGGTCTTAAAAAGGTGGCATCGTGCTTAAACCGAAAACCAATCACAGTGAAAAAAATTCTTCTTGAGGGTTGATTTGGAGCGTCTGTGACTTGTGATAATCTTACCAAGAAATCCAAGCAGTTGGGACTTATAGTTTTGCATCCGTCGTGTTTGACGTAATATGTTGACAAAAACAGAGAAAAGGTTGACGCATGAGAACGAAGATAACTATCGTGTGGAAAAGTTGCATTGAAACTATCCCTCCCCTTCCATTCCTTTTCAAATCAGACTCTTAAGTGAATGGTATCACAAAAAACAAAATAAAGTTATAAACTGTGAATTAAAATACAAGGATACACGTATTTTATTTGCGTAAAGTTGTTATTTTGTTTTAAAACGCACCCTTTAGTTTAAAGAAAAACGATACATACTAAATAAGAAACAAAAGAATAATAAGGAAGTATGATATTTCATATTACTAATATAGTTTACAAAAGTTTTTAATTCGTAGATTAAGATTCTTTATCCATAAATAAATGATGACAAAATCGTAGATTAAATTAGTCAACTGCAACTCCTTTCACCATTTACCAATAGACTAGGTCCGAATGATCCTGCTTCAATGACGCGGAAATTGATGAAAAACTAAATAGACGTAGCGTTAACGTTTCCCCGCGATACGTTAAACAAATTAAGACAACTCTGTTGCTGCTAAATGTGACTAGTAGCTAGCTAAGATGCGGATAGGTAGATATGCCATCACCATATCATGCCTCCTCAGTTCTCACCTTGCAGAGTTTCTTACCCAGACCATTAGTCCAGAAAAACAGAAACAGGACCATTTCTTTCCTAACAGAAAACATGATATATCAATTTAATTCATAATTCATACATCAAAGAATATGATAGAGACCGAAGCTCTTAATCTTGATTTTCCTGAACGCAAAATGCAGATGCAATGAGCATGCAACAATCTCTAGCTGGTAAAAACCGCAGGCAAGCATGACGAGACTTCCAAGTAAATATATACCTTTCTACACAAGTGAAGAATTTCAGTTGGTGAAATGACACTGTATATTCGAATCAACAACTGCCATATCAACAACTATAAAAAATTATATAAACGGTAACGAAGAGCAACGTTGACAATGAAAACAAAAGTTTTCTAGTTTTGGCAAGTCTGACGCAATAACATGGTCTCAATACAGGCAAGTGACCGACTAAAGAGTATACTAGTGAGAGTTGATTTCAGGAGAAAAAAAGGTAAACAACGTATAATCCCATAAGAGTTTACATGTTGCCTGGGTAAAAGCTTGCGGTAAGGGCAAAGTAGCATATCCACAGTGGCCGGAGCTACGAATTAAGATTTTAATGAAGCCCGTCCAAAATATTACTTAGAAAAGTGCACAAACGCAGCATCTTAAAGTGCTGTCAGGTGTTGAAAAGATAGTGAGATAAAAAAAAATGAACATAGAATATCATTGAAATAATTGCTAATGCATAACTTCCAACAATCAATCTTCATTGACAACATTATGCAAGCTTTTCATGAGCAATTTTTAATGCTGGGTAGATCCAGTTGCTAAACTTATCTTATTATATTTCCTCAAATCGATTATCATCAACCAAACATCATACAAACTACCTGGTACGAAAAATCAATGTCCTTTGATCATAAAAAAAAACCGACAATTATGCAAAGCGCAGATACGCAAATACACATGGTCTGAATTTATGATAGCTAATGAGTGTACTGTTTAAACAAGTATAAACAACATAGATAACCTGTATGAGACACTATATACAAAAGATATTACAGAATTCGCAAGAAAAAAAAAAATCTTTTTTGGTTGTTGAGGGAGGGGCCCGGGAGAAGACTTGAATTTCACAAAATCCCATTCTAACATTAAGACCTGTAAAACAAAGACCTATCCAAGTAGAAATACATGACACAGGAAACCATTTTCAAGTAATCCTCATAAAATGAGTTCACCTGCTAAAAGATCTTATAATGTACTATGTACTTTTCCTCCTTATGTAATGCAATACAGCAGGGGATCCTTCAAATAAATCTAATAGATAGGTCTCTAAATCCTCTGCTGTATACTTGATGTATTTCACCGAATGCCTTCCCGCTAACTGACTCCCAAACCTACCCACAAAAGAGCGATACGCAGGAATCACCTTCTCCGATATAGATATCCGCAGCTCCTCGCGAAGCTGATCGTCCGGTACCTTCCAAGCTGTCTGGACCCTATAAATTTCTTCAAAACAGGCATTGAAGCTTTTGAATCTCTCTTTCAAAGCCACCTTCGATGCATTATTAGAGCTCCCTCCAATCCCTTCATCCTTCAAACAAGACAAGGCCCTGCTCCAAGAGGCTCTGAGATACCCTGTAGCATACTGCCGTATCTGACCACGTCGTTTCCGAATCCAATTATCCCCCAAGACCTTCCCAAGATCCGAGTCCTTCACTTTCCGCACTAAGTAATACAGATTGTTCATCAAAAACACCTGCTGCATAGCACCATCTTCATAAAGCCTCGATTTCTCCTCAAGATTATACTCAAGCTCAGAAATGAGTAACAGAATCCGCTGCCCCAAGGGTGACATGGCCTCCAACTCCGAACCATCACCACCAAGATCATTTTTAAATCGGTAGAGATCCTCCTCACTAATCTCCAGAAGCGAATCCATAGGGTCACCATAATCCACAAGCAACTTGAGGTAATTCATGACATAACGAGGCAAGGGGTGAACATCCCCAGTTATGACTGGCTTTTTGGAAGTTTCATTCCTAATACAATTCTCAAACTCAGCAAAAGTCCCCTTGGCAGCCTCACCAAGCCCACTCAGCACCCCATAGGCCTCACCGATCACAAACTCATCCGAAACCATGGCCTGCAAATCAGGCATGGCATCCCTCAGAGCCTCATACATGTCCAAAATCCGAAACAACTTCTCCGGCGAGCGCTTACAAATCGAAATAGCCTCGCCGAAATTCAGCAACTGCATAACACACCCCTTAGCAGTTTCATTGAAACAAATCTCCTTCAAATCATCCAAATCCCCAAACAAACCATCACACAGCCTCTTCTCACCACTCAACAAAACCCCAACAACAACCTTCACAGCCTGAACCCAATTCTTCATCTTCTCATCCAAACTCCTCCACTCAACCCTCTGAACCTCTTCAATACTCAACCTCTCAACACCCAGAATGACCAAACACTCATCCAAGGCGTCGCGACGGACACTACTATAAACTTGAAGACACTCCCTCTCATAACCAGACCTAACCATGCGATCGATAATTTCCCTGAGGTCCTGCACCGCTTCGGGGCGCACCAAATCGACGAACAAATCGTCGCCGAGGCTCGCGCCTCGCTCGTGGAAGCGGCTCGAGCCGACCTCACCGAAGCTCTCTAGGGTATCGTCGATGGTGCCGTCCTGCGAGCTGAACGAGAGCGAAACCCTCCTGATCGAACCGTAGCGGCTCACGGCGTCGAGCGGGATCGTATTGGAAATCAGCAACTGCCGCAGCTCGTCCTCCAGTCGCGACATCGCGAGCTGAATCGCGTTCTCCGCCCGGTCCGCGATGACCGGCCCAGCTCGTCCCACGGCGGAGGACGGTGGCGCGATCGATAACTGCTCCATCCAGTGGATGATCTCGTCAACCGCTGAAAAGTACTCCGCGGGATTATTCGGAGGCTTGAAGAGAGACGTGGATTGGCGCGAAGGCTCGTCGGAGAGGGAAGCGTCGGCCAGAATCACTTTCTCCGCGGCTTCGAAGCGGTCGAGTTCCTCCTCCTCGGAGGATTTGGAATCGTCCCCGTTTATTAGGTCGGATATGCCGGAGAGTCGGTTATCGAAGGTGGAGAAGATCAGAAGCATGTCTTCTCGATCCTCTTTGGCGGCTCTGAGGCTCTTCACGATCTGCTGAGCCGTGGCTAGGACGCGGTCGTCTCCGCCGGCGCCGCCGCCAAGACTGGTGGTGGTGGTGGCCATGTTTTCGTCCACCAAAACGGTTTTAGGGTTTGGTATATTTATTTGTGCTGAGATTTTTTTTTTTTTTTGTGTGCGTTTAGCGGAGAAGGGGTGGAGTGAAGAGTTTGGAGTCAGAGAATTGTTGGAGTGAGAAGGGAAAGGGAAAAGGGAAAGGAAGATATGCTGGTGAGCATTATTCTCGGATATGTCAGAATTTTATTTTTCTAATTTTCTATTTTCTTATTTTTATTTTTATTTTTATTTTTGGTGTTGTTGCGGAGTGTTTGGGGAGACAGAAAATAAAGGTAGAAAAAACCAGTTTTAGCGGGCTTAGTTGGAGTTAGAGTGAGACCTTGCTAATCACGCAGTGGACTTTTATGGGATTTTTACGATCTGGGTTCTTATTTGGCTAAACAAACACCATTTTCTCTCCTTTTTTAAGTTCACCAATCACAATGCCTCTCTCATAGACCATCTATATATTCTACACCTCTCTTTTCAACTCTTCTCCAAATTACTGCGTTTCAGTTTATACATTATTTTATTAAAACTAATTTATTTAAATGTAACAAAATATTTTTTTATGTAATATGAACTTTGAACAACAATCCTTTTTTCCTTTTAATTAAAATATTATTTTTTATCTTGTTTTCTCTCCTTTAAATA
>Ga0123340_1007554_pt1 | contig 10378 bp, 6 predicted proteins | sample SirMexnodulemix_FD_89961 | JGI IMG/M metagenome (GOLD analysis project Ga0123340, IMG submission 89961) | Root nodule microbial communities of legume samples collected from Mexico - Siratro Mexico nodule mix | ecosystem: Host-associated > Plants > Roots > Nodule | place: Mexico: Nepantla...
TAACTCTGGCTTCCAACCAGTTGTTCTTACCCTTCAGTCTATTGTTGGAACGAGCCAGTTTCTCTGCTACCTCATGCGTCTCTTGAAACGCATCCAGTAGTAAACTGTAATTTGTACTGTTAAAGGAAGTACTGGAATCTTCACTGCTAACCTCAGAATCTTTTCCAGCCATAAAGCACGGATTTCCTTCATGTCTTCCTGTGAAGAGCTGCTGGATGAAAAAGCATTGTCTTCCCATGCAACTCGTTAACTTCCAAAAATTTCACGCCAGTTATTTAAACATAATTGTCATTTAAAAATTCAGTCGATTGAATCTTCAAATAGTCGACTGTTTTTCTCCAGTTAGTTAAAATAGTTATTTAAAACGCAAGTTTTGATTTTTAATGATTTTTCAAAACTTTTGTTAATTCAGAAAATATATTTGGAGCTTATCATTGATTAAGATTGCATGTTTCACTAATTAGACCAGGTCTTCAATCTTCATGAAGTCTTCATGCATTCCACATATGCTCTTAGGGTCTTGAACTTCTTAACTTGGTTGGCTTCATCAAATCATCATAGCAGCCCACTGGTGCTAACAGAAGTTAAGGCTTCTTTCTAGTCACAGTCTTAGAGATGTACCTCGTGCAGTCTCAAGATTCATTAAAGCTCATCCCACTTGAGCTTTTTCAAATCTCTCGCCTCCTAGATAATAATGGTCTTTAGACTCTAAATTTAGGCATGTTGTCCGACAACTTTAAGTTTACCTAGGCTTTGGAAAAACTTTACCATAGAGCTTTCAACATATTTAGAAATATTTGCATTCTTTCAAACATGTCATCTATGGTCTGACAATACTTCATGATGAAGGACTCGTATTGGTGTGTAAAGGTGGCAACCTTCCTTTGCTAAACATCTTCTTTCCCTTCATAGTTAATCTTTAAGGAATCTCACATCTCCTTCGTTGTCTTCAACCTATAAACATTTTTATATCTATTTTTAAGTAGAGTACAAATAAGAGTGTATCTTACTTTGTTCTTTAGTTGCATTTGATCAAACTCGGTTTGCTTCTAATATTCCTCTAAAGCTTTTATAATGATATCTCCTTTCATTATAATAAACCACATATGATAATGTGTGGACTTGATAATGTATGTAAGATGGGATGTTACAATATCTGTAACATTCCAGAATTTGTAGTATTTTCAGATACAATAATTTAATTAGTGTTTTCTGGATATAGTTAAAATACTTTGTTAGCTGCTCTCTGCAAACATACATGGATTGTTAGATGCTCATCTAGCATATATCTTTCGTAGTGGTATATTATTCTTTCTATACAAATTTTAACAAGGGCTTGAGTTTTAATTGAAAACCATTTGGAATAAACTCTGGAAACATAAACCTTGAGTTAAGAAACTCCCTATCGCTACTTTTCATCTATTGTTTAGTATGAAGACCAAATCATGCGAGATCATTTTTTTTTTCGTCTGATCTATTATATGTGGAGATCTTCCGATCTGTTATACTTTAGATTTGTCTGTTTTGTGTAAAGATTAACTGTCAATATTGTTCTATCGTGTTATCTAGCTTAGTAGAATCATTTGTGAGGTATCTCTAGATTATATCATCTAGTTCACCCAATATGAGCATCATCATCTAACACTCTTTGTCCAATGAAGCCTTTAAGGATCATCTAGTGATGTAGAAGAAATCTTATATTGATGATTATCTATCATACTCCTTTTAATGAATTCGTCTACCAGATGAAAGTCACAATTCTTATACCATCTAGGTAAGACTATCTCTATTTTGAATTAATTCATTTTTCATTGAGATAACCTCACTTCACCTCTAAGTCAATTACTTCGAAAGAAAAATTAATAGATGATTAAACTCATTATAGAAAGTATGAAAAAGTTTTGAACTAGTTAATATATTGATATAATGTATATTAGATGATGATTGATAACTAATACATGAGTTAAACAATTCAAAGGATTCAAGTTATTTTGAAAACTTAAATTGAGAAGAACTAGAGAAGTTATTAGTTTACTCTGAATTGATCAAATTTTATTCAAAACACTTCAATGATTATGTCTCTACAAAATTTATCAACTCATGCAGGAAGTGAAATTTCTTATGTTATGAAAATGTGAATAAAGGAAGAAATGGTAAGTAACATATAATAAGAGTAAAAAGGTTACAAATATATTTAAGAGAGTAAATATCTTCGAGCATTTAATGCTTGGATAAACTTGGTTAAAAACTTATCATTTACCATCGCCACATTAGAATATTACTATAGTACTTATATCTTCACAGAATTAGACAAAACAAAAACTAAGTTTTAAAATCTAACTAAATAATTGAAATGAAACCATGAGTAATGATTACAAACATTCTTTATAATAAAGGACATGAGTTATACAATCTACACAAGAAAAACAATGAGAAATAGTAAGGGAGAAAAAGAAGAAGTCTACTCAAATCCTCAAAGGTAAGGAAAAGGAGACATATGTATATTGTTATCTATTTTCATTTTTCAGTGAGGTACCCCTAAGCTTCACACCTTTAAATTATTTCGCAAATTTTTGTTGGTTTTCATGGCAAATTGTATATTGTCTTTGTGCTTTGGTTTTCATATGGATTTTTACTGAATTTTGTTGTATTTCACTGCATTGATTTCTGTTATAATCCCACTATGTGGAAGGGTCACATGATCATGTTGTACCTAATTGGAATTCTCGCAAGTGGAGGATTAGATCCTTAAGGATTAAATGGGTAGAATTTAATATATCCTTTGTCGGAGGATGATGTTATTGATTACTTGTAATACCCTAGAAAATAGTTCCATAATGAAAACTAACCTAAAATTTAGCTTTAGAGATAAATAAGATAACACCTGAATATTTTTTTTACCATATTAGTTGTTTAAGTAAATAAAAAAAATTAGTTATTTAGTTTTTATTTTATAACAACCACCAATTATCTCTAAGAAGATATTCTATTTATAAAAACTACCAACTCTCTCTCTCTAAAAAAAAGTTGTCCTTTCCTTTTTCTTTGTCTTCTCTCTAACATTCCACCTTCCTTTCTTATCAAACTGACGATCAGAGGTCACCCCTAGATTCCTAACATTTAGTAGGGCAAGAGTGCTCGATTAGATTCTTGAACAGAGTTAGACTGCCTGTGATTTTAGGTTTTTTGAAGTTCTTTGAGTATCTCTACTCTATAAGGGTAAGGGAAGCTAGTTTTGTGTGTTTTTATAGATATTGTAATTATTTGTCTTTTGAATTTGGGTAAGGGAATCTAGTTGTATATTTTTTATTTAGATATTGTAATTACTTTTCTTGTGAATTTGGGTAACGGAAGCTAGTTTGAATGTTTTTAGTAAATATTGTAATTGTAATTACTTGTTTTGTAAATTCGGGTAAGGGAAGCTAGTTTAAATGTTTTTTAATAGATAATGTAATTATTTATTTTATTAAATATGATTTGGATGAATATGACTTAAATAAAATGAATGTTTATATATGGTATGATGTAGTATCAATGTTTGTGAATGATGTGGTGTGTGATTGAGACATAGTATCTTCAGGAAAGGAGATACCCGTGTTGAGATTATTAGGATGTGCATTGTTTAGGGATTCGATCTATCTAAGGAGGTGTCCTGACTCTACTGGTATATTGGATTCATATAGATGAAGATTACCAGTTAGTGAAGAGTCGAAGGAGGTTCATATGGTCATGTCCGAGGTTTGAAATATGAGTTGATCAGAATAGGACATATGGATTAACCTTGTGCATATGATAATTGTACCTGAGGTTTGAAATAGGAACTGATCAGGACATACTGTGTCTGAGGTTTGAAATATGAGTCCGATTGGAACAGATGGATGGTATATGACAGGTGCAAACCTTTGAGTCTAACTCAATGCACGAGTCTTTCGAAAGTAGAGAGTCTGGTGTCTTTGTATGTGAGTTAGTATATGTATGATATGAGATGAACTGTGGAAGTTTGATTTATTGCAGTTTGGTTGAGATAGAAATCCAATTTATGAAAATATATATTTCTAAAACTCTCTAGCTTAGCCTTCTTTTTGTGTAGTTTTTGTTTTATTTTTAAATCTGTGATGATTGTGTATTACACGTGAACAGAGGATTTGACAAGTGGTGTGAGTCTCCGGTGAATTGATGGAGAAACTTTATTTTATATTATTTTATTTTATTTGTAATTTTACGAAGATATTTTTATTAAATCTTATGTGAAAAAGTATATTTTGAAATACACAATGAATGTATGGATTTTTAGATTCAAGTTTATTATATAATTTTTATACAAAAGTTCCTAAAAATACGGGACGTTACATTACTTATTTATTATAATTATTCCTTTTGGATGTTATTTCTAATATTGTTTCCATTATGATTCGTACTTCATTTTTGTCAAATTCTTTACAATATTATGTTTCTAATCGCTTGAAGAATTTATCTCATTTACTTTCCACTGTTTTGAAGCAAATATTACCTTAATATATGTGTGTGTGTATGTGTGTGTGTGTGTGTGTGTGTGTGTGTGGTGTGTGTGTGTGTGTGTCTGTCTGTCTGTGTGTCTGTGTGTGTGTCTGTGTGTGTGTGTGTCTCTGTGTGTGTGTGTGTGTGTGTGTGTGTGTCTGTGTGTGTGTGTATGTGTGTGTGTCTGTGTGTGTCTGTGTGTGTCTGTGTGTGTGTGTGTGTGTGTGTGTCCACATATATGTGTATATATGATCAAATTTTACTAAACCTTACTCTAATGCGTAAAAATGTTTACTTTCTTTTCAAATAATAATCAATGTCAACCTGTAATAATATCCAAATCCTAATTCTTTAAGTGAATGAGTCTAAGCTTATCTATTAACTCTCATTCCTTAATCAAGTATATATAAATAAAAGTCACAATCGTCACAAAGGTCTTAAGACAATAAATGAATCATATTTTTTTCCTAGGTACAAGCTTTCAATTGGTATTTTAGTTTAGTTTCTGATTACAAAAGATATTTTCCAATATCCTAAGAGTCAAAGATCAAGGCACGAATCAACTTGACAAATAATAATTGTATAATTAAAATATTGAAAGGAAAGAGATAAATATGAAAACCAAAATGATTACATGAGAATTCAAACAGTTACATCTAACCCCAATAAGATGAGAAGAATGACAATGGAGGAAGACGGATAAACAAAGAGGAGAAAAAGGAATTCTCCAAACCCTAATCGTCATCCCAAGGCTATATTTTTGCTAACTCCTAAGTTGAGCGAAGTAGAGAGTACTAGATGTATCTAACCGTAATATAGATAATGATTTAAATAGATTTTGATTCGCGACATCCTCGCTCGACCCAGCTTTAGTGGCATCTGGGAGTTATTGAATTTTGTTACAATTATTGGCCTAATTGGTGTTGGGCGCATTTCCAGTATTTTGTTTTCAGATTTGATTGGCGCCCGACCTAGCTCTAGTGGCATCAAGTGCAGTTGGTCTATGTCAATTTTCATCTTTTATCTCCCCCGTTATGGACTTCATTACTGCTCTTGTTATCCAATTACCTCCTATTCAATTATTTGACAAGATTAATGAAATTTGGAGTAAAATTTGATTAAAAACTCAAGTAACCAATTCTTCATAACACGAAACAAATTATTTATAAAAAGATATAAAAACATTAAATTTAGCAATTTCCAAGCTTAAAAAAATTATTTTATTATGAAAATAGTCCAAAAATATCATAAAAAATGTTATCAATATGATTGGAATGAATGTAAAATAAATTCAGGAATTACGCTAACTGATATAGACGAAGTGAACTACTGTTCAATTGGGCATGGACTCATTCACCCCTCACAACTCCGCAGATCAGAGAATTTAATTGAATGGAGAAGGCGAAGAATGGAACTGGCGAGAGTGAGGAGGATAATGAGGGGAAGGAAACCATGATAACATTCACAGGTTGTGACCCTCAACTCCGGTTTAAAGGGTTGGACTTGAGACGGGGACGTGAAAAGAGGTGTACGGAAGAAAAAAAAAACATTTTTTCTCTTAGCTTTCATTTTGGAATTTGTAAGTTTTAATGATTATTCATGTTCAACAATGTATTTGTTTTTTATCAATAGCAAATGAACATTCATGTAATAGTGTAATAGTGATGCATATTGAAAATGCTTAACTGAAAATGTAGTATAAGCCGGTGTGAGGAAAGAGAGTGTTGGAGTGAAGTGCATAGTGAAGAAGGCAGAGGGAACCTTGAGCGAATGGGTGCGGAAGAGTGTATATGAAGAAGAGAACAGTGTGTATGTGTGGCGAAGGCAACGTGAATGTATTTTAGAAATGAGAGTGGGAAGAAAATGAGAGTCAAGAAACTATGCTCAGATGATAAGAGTAGTGAATTATGTAAGAGAGCCCTCTAGTGCCAATTTGCAATTTTCGCTTTATGCGTTCCATGAAAATGATTAGGGAATAAAATAACCTTTTTAGGTAGTGAAGCAGTCATGGTACAGTGAAACATGTGTGTAGAGAGTAGTGGAGAATATGGGATGTACGGGACATTTGGTCAGAGGAGGTGAAGCATGTGAGGTTGTGCAAGTAAACAAAAGAGGGTATGTGGAGTGAGATTGGTATATTGGCCCTAGCCCAATCAGGAAAGGTACGGGTGTGCATAGAAAAACAATGGGGTGTGAAAAGTGAAATGTGAAAGTCAGTGGACCTGTATTTTTCGTTTTCTCTTTTCTTTCTTTTTGTTATTATTTTTTAAAACCTAATAGGCCAGGCTGAAAACCTCTTTTCTTTATCTAAACTAATAACCACTTTTTTAATCATGTAATTTTTATCAAAATTACTTTTTATCATTTTTCATCTTCAAAAAAAATAAAATAAATAAAAAATAATTGGATATCAAACTTTTTCTTTTTAACTGTGATTAAACACGTTTTCTATATATTTTTTTTTAAAAGGAATATTATTTATGTTTAACAATGTATCTGTTTGGTTTGATTTTAATCACAAGTAGATGAACATTGACATAATAGCAGGATAGTGATGCATATTGAAAATGCTTAACAAAAAATGTAGCAATAAGAACCGAAGAAAATGTAAACAGGATAGCAATAACCTTCTCCATGTCCTCCTTCTTCACTTCAAATAATATACGTTCTCGTTAGCCTTTTGATTTTGGATTATCTATCTTTGGATCAAAACCAGAGGAGAGAAAATGGTGTTGAATGGGGAGAACGCAAACTAAGTAGGAGGAACGTAGTGTAAGCCTGTGTGGGGAAAAAGAGTGTTGAAGTGAGGTGCCAAGTGAAGAAGGGAAAGGGAACCCTAAGTGAATGGGTGTAGGAGAGTGTATATGAAGAATAGAACAGTGTGTATGTGTGACGAAGGCAGCGTGAATGTATTTCAGAAAGGAGAGTGGGAAGAAAATGAGAGTCAAGAAACTATGCTCAGGTGATGAGAGTAATGAATTATGTAAGAATGCCCTCTAGTGCTAATTTTCAATTTTCACTTTATGCGTTCTAGGAACACGGTTAGGAAACAAAACAACATTTTTAGGTAGTGGAGAAGTCACGGTACAGGGAAACATGTGTGTAGAGGGTAGTGGAGCATATGGGATGTACGGAAAATTTGGTTAGAGGAGATGAAGCATGTGAGGTTGTGCAAGTAAACGAAAGAGGGTGTGTGAAGTGAGATTGGTATGCTGGCATTGGCCCAATTAGGAAATGATGGAGAGGTTCCTTGGCGCTTTAGCTTGTAGCTCACGCTCCAATGGATGAAGAGCATTTTCAAGCCATTTGCACCGAACACATTGGATGGAAAGAGCTCCTCATGATGCGGAAGCAATGGATGTGGAGGAATTCACCATGGAAGGAAGCGTGCAAGATAAGTTTGATACGATTTTGGTGAAGAAGATAGTGAAAGCCTTAAAGGAGGTTAGGCCAACCTTCAAGAGAGAGCTTCTAGCTTCTAGGAGAAGAAACTCAATTGAAACTTGAGGCAATGTGCTGAAATTTGGCAGCATTTCATTACTCAAAATCAAGTCTACAATGGAGGTTCCTAAACCTCTTATTTATAGAAGAAAGGATGAGCTACTTAGCTTCCCATGCAAGTTATCTAGGTAAGGTATAAGCTAGGTCTAGAAACCCTAGCTTATAAGACAAGCTTCTAACCCTAGCTTCTATAACGAACTTCCCAAACCTCTCCAAGGCTCTCACAAGGTGGTGACAAGTGGCACAAAGAGAGCGCTTCTTGTGCTACTTGGACTCCTTGATCAAGCCCCACATTATTTATGGATCTCTAGGCCCAAACTTACACTACATGGCCCAACAATACAAGGCCCAAATTTATTCTACTTGGCCCAAATACAAGGCCCAAATTATTCTAAACAATTTATACAAATTAGAGGACTTCTCCTTAATATTCTATTTTTTCCAAAGGGATTTCTTCATGCTTGTATTTGGGCCCGAGCAGCTGATTAAAAGCCCAAATAGGATGAGATGGGCCCAATCTTCTAGAAAGCTATTAATTCTCCCTCTAGCTCTTTGTCCTCTTTATTCTTTGATTAATGTCGTTGGGACGTACTCTATCAGGAAAGTAATGGGTGAACATAAAAAAACAATGGGATGTGAAAGGTGAAAATGTGAAAGTCAGTGAGCCTCTGTTTGTCATTTTCTCTTTTTTGCTTTTTTTTTATTTTTCTAAAACGTAATGGGTCAAGCTGAAAACCTATTTTTTTTATCTAAACTAATAACATTTTTTTAATCATGTAGTTTTTATTAAAATTATTTTTTATCATTTTTTATCTTCACAAAAAAATAAAATAAAAAATAATTGGATAACAAACTTTCTTTTTAACTATGATTAAACACACATTTTTTGTATATTTTTTTAAAAATAAATATTATTTATCCGGACGAAGTTAGGTGTTGACAACCTAATCATCTAATGTATTGAAGATCTTCTCATCACAATGTCCATCCTATCCTTCCAATAAGGCTAGTCTTCCCTAAAAATGCTAGTAGCCTCATGAGGGATGTTCGCTCAACAGTTAGGTATCCTTTTATGTTAGTCATGTAGATCTTCTATCTGGTCGTGGTGAGGTGTTTAACCTTTTAGAGTACTGTCATACCAACCACCCAAAACCAACCTAAGATCACACCCTTATTTCTCTAAGGCTAACAAAGACAAATCCAAGTCTCAAAAGGTTAAGTATATCTTCTTTAACAATTCTTGACTAATCAAGTTCCTACCATGATTCTTATATAAAAAGATGTCTTTCTTGAAACAAGATGTATGAAAAGGTCTCAACTTCTCTTTTTAGAAGTTTCTGAGAGTTGTATTTCTTTTCTTAGAAGCTAGGAAACTTAGCCTTCAAAGAACTACCAAGAATAAGCAAGGAAGGAAAGACATCTTTTTTATTTTTATAACTAATATAGAAAACTCTTTAAAAGAAAACAAAAGAAAAAATATTCTTTTAAAAAATATCACTTGATTAAATTTTCAAATAATGTTACAAACTCATTTAGATATGTTTATATAGAGACTTGATCATGAACTTCCAATCTTTTAATAAATATGTGAGACTTATAAACTAACGGTAAGATATATACATATTTCCTTATTTCAAACTTATTTCAAATGATGAGATTAGCTTTTAAAAGACACAAAAACAAAAATAGATTTTACAAGTTTCTTTATAATTAAGAGTTATAATTTCTAAACTAGTTTTTTTAAATCTTTTAACTCTTTGGCTTAGCTTCTTGTAATAAATTCCCTTATGAAGATATCTTTAAAGTTTGGACTTGCCTTCTTTTTTTTGGACTTTAGCCTTGCTTCTTATAGTAATTCCTTGAGTAAGTTCTTCTTGGTCTATGATGGATAAAGTTCTATATGTAAACTCTTAAAAAATTATTGAAATTTGTACTTAAATCTTCGTCATTATGTCATGACTTTATTAAATAGATAACGTATTAATTGACAGCATTTCAATTGCAGTCAACTTGTTATTTTTTTTTTTTCTAAACATTCCTTTTTATTACTGATAATACCAAATTGAACACATAATTTTAATTTTAAGTTGAATAATTTATATTTAAGAAAAACCAATATAAAAGTTTAACAGTCAAATCTCATAAACAACCTAACAAATTTAATTTATATTTTATGTTACGTATAATATGTATACGTTATAATTAATACCTTTATAATCATTATTCTTATGTCATTTATATGCAATGTAGAAATCACTATTTTGATGATTTACCTTAATATTAACTAGTCTTACTTCTCTTCAAGTATTAACCTTCTTTTCATGATACACATTTATTATATAAGACATAATCTTAAGAAGATCTTATGAATGTATTAGTA
>Ga0123340_1007555_pt1 | contig 10377 bp, 11 predicted proteins | sample SirMexnodulemix_FD_89961 | JGI IMG/M metagenome (GOLD analysis project Ga0123340, IMG submission 89961) | Root nodule microbial communities of legume samples collected from Mexico - Siratro Mexico nodule mix | ecosystem: Host-associated > Plants > Roots > Nodule | place: Mexico: Nepantla...
CTCCCCCTCGCCCACCACCTCTTCCTCCAAACCCCCCACCCTCACCGAAACGTCGTCGTCTGGAACTCCATCATCTCCCTTCACGCCCACAACAACAACCTCTCCCTCGCCCTACGCCTCTTCCACTCCCTCGACGCTACCCCCACCGACTCCACCTTCAATCCCATCATCTCCGCTCTAGCTCCCTCCTATCCCCTCCAATCCATCTCCTTCTACCGCCAAATGCACCTCCACAACCTCAAACCGCGCCTAATTACGCTTTTGTCCCTCATCCCCGCCTGCGTCAACCTCGCCGCGCTTAACCTAATCAAAGAGATCCACGGTTACGCTGTCAGGAACTCCATCCACCCGCACCACCAATTCAGCAGCGCGCTGGTCGAAGCCTACGGAAGATGCGGCTCTCTTCGTTGTTCCAGTTTCATGTTTTCGACGATGAGGGACCAGGACAAGGACGTGGTGGCGTGGAGCAGTTTTATTTCGACCTGCGCTTTCCACGGCCGGGCCGAGACTGCGCTGGAGATTTTCCGGCGGATGGAGGCCGCCGGCGTGCGGCCTGACGGCGTTGCGTTTCTCGGGGTTTTGAAGGCTTGCAGTCATGCTGGCTTAGCGGATGAGGCGCTGTGGTTTTTTGCGAGGATGCGGGGGGAGTATGGGGTGGAGCCCGGGAGTGATCATTACTCGTGTTTGGTGGATGTTTTGGGAAGAGCGGGGAGGTTGCAGGAGGCGTATGCGGTGATTCGGGGGATGCCGGTGGAGGTGACGGCGAAGGCGTGGGGGGCGCTGCTTGGGGCTTGTAGGAATTTTGGGGAGTTGAGGCTGGCGGAGGTTGCGGCGCGGGCGTTGGCGGAGGTGGAGCCGGGGAATGCTGGTAATTTTGTGCTGTTAGGGAAGATTTATGCGGGTGTGGGGAGGATGGAGGAGGCGCAGAGGGTGAGGAGGGAGATGAAGGAGAAGGGGGTGAGGGCAGCCGCCGGAAGCAGTTGGGTTGTGTATTCTGAGGTGTGATCATTGGAATCATGTGTTGATGAATTAGCTTCATGTGAGTTTGGCATAATGTTGTTTTGTATCATATAGAAGGAAAATGCCATCAAAGTGTCTGGCTGCAGTAGTTGGTTTCTGCATTCTGAATCATGATGTTTGGCATTGTGTGATGATGTAACATGAAAGGGATGAGTGCAGTGATGAAATGCCAAAGGGAAATTGAAGAATGGGGAGTGATGAAATTTCGTCATGATTTTGTTTCATCACAAATGGTGCTCATATAGTTTTGGCATGATGTTGTTTCATCACAATGGTCTTTTTCCTGGGGAAGAAACTAGAAGGGAAATGAAATGACATGAAAGAGTATTGTGGGAAAAAGGATGAAGTTGAATTTGTGGCTTCTTGTCTAGGTGCTGCTGATATGGATTTGAGTTCTTGAGTTTTTGATCCTAACAGGACTTTGTCATTGTAAGATAGATGAGGAGACACCACCCTTTTGAAGGAGTTTCGCATTTCATGCATAAAGTGCCACATTCCTGCAGATTGTTCTCTTCTGATTTGTTTAATTTTGATGGAACCAGGACTTCAACATTATGCAATTGCTCCTATCATGTTTTGATGCGAGGATCTGAGAACAGAAAATTTAGAAAAGGAAGGATTGTGTTTCTTGATTGATTGCAAAAGAACATAACCAAGGAGGATTTTCTCCAAGGGTTTTCCCTTTACAAAGACCAAATGCTCAATTTACAAATCATAAGGGCAAACTGATAAAAAATAATTAATTGCAAACTGATATAATTCTTGAATATTAAGGGCATGTTTGGAATTGAGTGGCGTTAAACGTAATCAACTTTCTTTTAGAAATAATAGCTTTGATGTTTTTTATTTTTGTATGATTTTTACGTTGAAGAGAGGTTTAGTACAAATCCAAACTTACTATAAGTGTTTATAAACTATTGATCATCAGATAGCTTTGTGAGACAATGTAAGAAGTCCTGTTTACTAGATTAAAAAAAGTCTTATTCAATTTAAGATTATATACGTTAATTTTGTCTAAGCAAATCTTTATATTATGTATCAAAGATTATCTATCAATATATTTTTAAGTAAAAATATTCAACTTTTTCTTAATTTAGTAAATAAAAATAATAATTCGTGCCTTATGTCTGGACATGGGTGTTTTTATCATAAATGCATATGAGAAGCAAGTTTTGCAAAACAAACTCTGCCTTAATTCGAGCATATGGTAGCGACGCGTTTGGGCAGACGAATTGGCACAGCGGTTTTGGAAGATTTGAGAAGCAAGGGAGCATGGCGCGATTCTTTTATGGCGGCTGCTTCTGGTGCAATCGCCGAAAGAATTCCGTTGGCGAATCTGGTCGTCGAAGTGAGAGATGCAAGGGTCTGTTTGTTACTCATTTTAACCAATCATTATTCCTTTTCTTTAACTCATTAACACGCTCTACTATTCCTTTCGTTTTTTCAGATTCCCTTGTCCTCCGAATGCGAGATACTCAGAAACTACACACTCTCCCAGAAACATATCATAGCGCTCAACAAAATGGATCTTGCAGGTGCATCGAATGTGAAGGTAGGGCTTCTTTTCTAGGTTTTTCATTTTCTTCAATTGTTTTGAAGGTTTGTGTAAATTTCGCTGTCTAATATGTAAATAATCGTGGAAGTTTGAGGAACATGTTTTTTAGTCTTTGCATTTTGGTCTAATGTGTTCAACATTTCTAAATTTTCACATTCATGTTACATGCTATTGAAATTAAACCAAACATGTAGTTAAAATTGAAGCATTAATTTATAAAAATAAATAAGTAAATAACATAGGACTGTCAGAGTACCTCAGAATTCTTCTTCTGGAGTGTGGTTTTCAGTGTATTTCGTTGCAAAACAAGGTAGCAGAGAAAACTGAGAGTTGTGTTAAAAGAAAATTAAATTAGATGAGAAAAGTTGTGTGCGAACAAATTAGTAATATGCTTCTACAGAGAAGCTCTCGAGGGAGTTAAACTAACTAGAGTAATCAATAACGCCATGTAGGCTAACTAGCTAACCAAATTAGTAATTGAATTGATAAACTATTCTAACAAATTGATTTGTGGAGTTTAACCAAACTCAATCAAATAATCATTCGGAGGGATTAGTGAAATTGTATTCCTTTTAGATTTATTAATTAATGATTTTGTTTGTTTTAATAAATGTTTTGTGAATAGGTATGGATGGAATATTTTAGGGAAAGGAACTGCGTATGTTGTGGAGTCAATGCTCATAACAAGGAGAACATCAGACAGGTAAACAGTTTGTTCCCTTTTTGTGCATTCTTCCAAAGAGCCTCAGGAATGAATGGTCTTATTTATAATGATGTTTGGTGCTGTTTATAAAATGTTAAAGCACATGGAACCAAGTTTCTAATTTTGAATCTTACTGTTGTGTACAATCTGTTTAAATTGATTTGAATAGATTTCTATAAGATGCATCTGTAGTTTAGTCTGTAGCACACATGAATAGTACTGAGAAATTGTTTAACACTTTAAGCAGTAAGCAAGTACAACAATCAGTTAGAGATTCTGAAACGTTTGTCTGTATTGCTGCTGCTCCTCTTGACCTTTGTTTTCTTTTAAGCAGTAAGCACAATCTATCAATTAGAGATTCCTATTGGACTTTTTTATTTGACTTTGTGAGTTTTTATATTCGGTATTGGAGCTCCTAGTTCCTACGTTTTAACTGGTAAAATACGAGACAAATTTTTTTTCCTCTGCAACTGATGACATACAATTATCTGCATTGATATATAAACTTTTTTTTTTAATTTATTATTATTATTATTTTGTAATAGATACTGATTTTATAGTTGTTCATGAACTAAACTACTGATAAGGATTGTTGCTTTTAGGTAGCTTCTAAGCCTTATACAACGCCAAGTGAGTCAATTGAGGAGAGATGATCAATGTGGCAATGATTATACTGCTACAGTAATGTTAAATGGGATTCCAAATGTTGGTAAGTCGGCACTTACCAATGCCTTGCATCAAGTGGGAAGAATCAGTGCTGCAGGTATTCAAATTATTATTAAAATTCTAGTAGAACAGGCTAAATGACATGCTCAACTCGTGAGAAACACCTGTGGATATATATATATATATATATATTCACAAATTTTCTGTTTTATTTTATAGAACTTTTTTTCTTGTCACTTTTTATTTTATAGAAAAAGGAAAGTTAAAGCATGCAACTGTGAGTTCAGAGCCAGGAGAGACTAAAGACATTCGAAGTTTTAAGGTTAGCAATTTGTTTTCTTTATATATTATATAATCTTCCATAATGTGGTATCAGTTTATTCTGTCATGCCGAAGGATACCGAAACTCTTAATTAGCCTCTGATATGATTATGGAAAATTAGAGTCTCATTCTCCCTCTGGTCATTTTTTTTAAGAATCTCATTTTCATCATGTTAACAGAAAATAAGTGATGAATGATAATTTTAACTCTTGGTAGGTGCATGTTAACAGAACAATAAGTGATGAGTGATAATTTTAAGTCTTGATAGGTTTTTGGTGTACATACTTGCTCCATTTAGGTATCTTACATTACCAGATATATAATATGCTTGTGAAAGATACTCATGTTAGGTAAGCTAGCAAGATTCTTTTATCAAGAGAAGAGATTTAACCACTTAAACCACCAAAAACAAGGTCCTAGAATAATCTCCTCACGTAGAGTCATAGGCTTAACAAATCATAAAAATGGTAACAAAAAAGATAAAAGTCATCCATTAAGTTAGGACACAATGACACATTAATTTGACAAATTTTCCTTGGATTTCTTCTCTCCACAAATATCTTCCAAATCGTCAACTTAAACCACTTTTTCTTTCCTGGTTAAAGAAGCCCCTTCTTTGCCTCTTTCCAAGGCTCTTTGAGATATGTGCCCTCTCCATTTGAAGGTTAGTTCCTTTTGTTACTCGTAGTATACATTCTAGGGTCTTCAATCCTTGAAAGCCCTATAAAAATTTCTGCAAGAATGTGTGTCATCTCCCTCAAAACCCCTCTCACCTTCAAATTCATCATTCATCTCACCAACTAGCCATTCATTACATTTATTGATATCATTGAGGCTAATTGGATCAACTTTATTCTTAAGGCCGAATCTTTACTTGAGTACTTGATTACACTTTACATAGATTAAGTCATGCAATCTTTTATGCTTTAGCCTATTCCTTCTTAGTATGAATTTGCTGCACTGAGATAAAAATTTAAGGAATAACTATAAGAAAGATAAATTGTTTATTGACTTTTAAAGTTAAATTGATTACGTGTCCAAAGACACTTGAATTACATTCACAACTAGATAAATTACTAGTCAAACTTAAGATCTTTATAGCTAGTTGCTGTAATTTGATAGTTGATGTACCATATGCCCATGCTCTGTTTTTTGTGTAATGGAACTTTTTCCTCATTGATATGGCAATGTTACCCCCACACATATCTCCCGCTACTTTATAAGTGTGTAACTCCAGGATGATCTTCTGCTCTAGATACCAACTTATTGATGCATGAAAACAACTCCTTAATTAACAAATTTCGTATGTGGGTTATTACATAAGCCCTTTGGATTCAAAATGTGGTCAGTTGCATGTAATGGATGATGAAGTTGAATATTCCATCTTTTATCAATGATTTCAAACACATCCTTATATTTACTAGCATTATTATTAAAGGACTTAACCACTTTCTTTGCCTTGTCTGTTGCTTTGTGTAAATAATATCATGCATAATTGGCTCTCTTACCATTAACAAGATGAAGAAGCATTTTCACAAGAGAAGTCATATTACATACATAATTGGAGCTTATTTGAGCAAGTATTCAATTTCATATCTTGTAATTATGATCTCAGTGTTGCAAATTCATACTAAAAAACAGAATGGGATTGAGTATTAAAGATTTCATGACTTTGTCTGTGTCAAGTATAATCAAAGACTTGAGATGATGAGATTGGTGAATGTAATTAGTGGAGAGGTGAATGAGTAGGCTTGAATATTAAAAGATTGCTGGAATTTGCTTATGTCAAGTATAATCAAACACTCGAGATGATATTGGTGAATGTAATGAGTGACTAGTTGGAGAGATGAATGATGATGAAGTTGGACATGAGTGGGTTTTGGAGGGAGATTACGGGGAGAGAGCATATCATCGTAATGAGGCAAAGGCGGGGCCTTCTTCAACTAGTAAACAAAAAGTTCTTTGAGCTGAAAAAGATTCCGAAGATATTAATGAGGAGGAATCAGAGGAAGATTTGCCAAATGTTAATTTGAAATTTTCAGAAGAAAAAACTAAAGTATACACCTGATTGTCAAACAAGGAAAATGATTATATTGGGCTGCAGGATGATTAGCTTTTTAATGTCGTGTCTTGACACTTCCTTGGGTGACCTTTTTGCTTTGTTGGGTGACTTTTATCCTTTTTGTCAAAAGTGCACATTCATGAAACTTTGAACACCAAAAATGGATTTAAGTCTATCTTCTATTCTACAACGCCATCTACCATTAGGCTCACTGCCATAGGCTGTTATCCACTATTGATATCCATGGTGCTTGATTTAAAAGATAATTGAGGATGTAAGTTGGCTGTGTTTTTCCTACTTATTCCAATGTGTAGATTATTTATCGCCAACTGCTGTATACTTTAAGAATATACTTAGAAAATAAAGGAGTAAATTTTTTGGCATGGTTAATAAGATGACTTGCACATCAGAAAACAGTTTAGAAGTGATAAATTTCTAGTTGAAGAAAATAGTCATGTATTTGAATGTTTAGAGAAGGTTGATGTCCATTGTGCACTTTGTTGGTCTATCTATGTTACTATGATCTCCATACTTGCTTCCCTGTTTTGCTTCTTGTTCACTCATACGTGAATTAGTACATCTTTTGTGCTTTTCTCACTTTTGAAACTTCTGCTTTCCATTCAGATTGGTAGCCATCCCAATATCTATGTGTTAGACACTCCAGCTATTTTATCTCCCAAGGTTCCTAATGCTGCTGTTCTATCTAAATTAATTTTAACAGGTATGTTTAATTGATTTTCTTTTTTGCTCCGTTTCTTAGCTTAAATGAATATTATTGAAACCTCTGCAGAAATTTTTTTAGTTGTTAATTAGAACACAAGACAAAATTAGTTAGCAATCAACAATATACCAATTGTTTTTCTTAGGTGGCAGTTCAAGTATCTTGTATCCATCATATAAAATGAGGAAATGGAGGGTGGTGTAAATGGTAAGATTCACACAGGGGGGATGAAATGGAATAATCCTCAGGGAAAGTTTTTACTGCAGAAATATAAGACGACCCAGAATGTTGGGTGGTCCACAGCCAACCAGAAAATAAACTTAGTACCACAAAGATGAACATATTACTATGGATGTGGAGACCCACAAGACAATATTATGAATAAATGCATTAGAGAGAAAATTGGGATAACATCTAATGTTTAAGAGCTAGTAGAATCTGGCACTCAATAATTTAGCTTGCGTGGAAATGACTTGTAGAAGTCACTTGAAATATGTAAGGAAATAAAAGATTATTTTATTTATAACAATAACACATTATATTTTCATCACCTCTATTTGTAACAATCAAACTCTGTCAAATAAGTAAATAAAAATATGCTGATATAAATATAAAAAATTTAAAGATATTTTCTCCTAATAAGTACGGTGATATTGAGAATATTTTTAATCTTAATAATCCACTATTTACAACAAAGTCCTTGTAAAGTTAATTGATCAAATGGAGGGTAGTCCAGCAGTTAGCAGTAGCAGAAGGCCAAGAACAGTTAAGTCAAACCATCAAGAAGGATTTAGATTTAAATGGTATGTCATTGCAGATGATATATAATAACTATGGCATCATTTGATTCATGCAATGAGTGTGTTCTACAGGGAGCATTTTGTAATGGCTGTCTACGAAGTATTTATAGAAAAGGAGGCTCAAATTTTGTATCATTGTGATGCAAGGGCTTAGTGCAACCATTCGGTGCATTTGATTGGATTGAAATGCTTACATTTTTTATGGGTGTTACAGTACCTCCTTAACTTGTTATGCTCATAGATGTTTCTAGGGAGCTGCTATTTTTAGATTATGCATAATGAAGGCATGCAGAGATGCATTTTATATTTCTCCGTGTTCATTAAAGTATCTGGTTTTTCTTGTTTAGGGATCTTTTCTTTCTACAAATTATAATTAATTTCCTCCAAGAAAAATGCACTATACTATAGCAAATATACCCATGCCTTGATATTTCCTTTTCTACACAATGCACTCCCCCAACTTTGAATCATCCTACATGTCTTTTGTTATACCAAACTAGTGTAGAGTAATTTTCATTTCATAAGCACATGATAACTTCCAAGCGAACTAAAGAACAAAAAGAATTTCAATAAAGGGAAATTTGTTATTTATGGTTAGGTTAGTTTTTGTAACTTTTAGATAATCTCCTGTTGTTGTGCTCATACCTTCATTTTAATCTTTATCCAGGAGCAGTTGGGGATTGTTTAGACCGAAGAAAAGAAGTTGCTCAATATTTTCTAGCTATATACAACTCCAGTGACCAATACAAGAAATGGGCAAAACTATCTATGAAGGATAATGATAGATCATTCCTTAACGGCAGGACAGAACAGTTGACTAGCTCTGAGTTGCATATGAAGCAGAAAAGCCAAATCCGGACAGATCACACACAGGTATCTGTAATTTATTGTGTATTATCTTAATTCTCATATAATGTTTTCTACTGTATGATTAAATCAATAGAAAATTGTAATCCCTTCAAAATAAACAGCGAGCATAAGAATCAAAGGGCAATCAATCATAGAATTGAACCCAAATTGTTTCCAGTTAAATATGCTTTGGGAACTAATAAAGCAGCCAAAACCTTTGCATTTCTTTGGAAGTTGGCTTGTATGCTACTGGAGCAAGTGAATAATCAGCATGAGGATTTTCAGTTCGATACCAGAAATTGAAATTTCGATTTGGATAACAAAGTTCCATTTGTTAATTTATCTTCTTCGTTTCCCATTGTTCATTTGATTGATAAAGACTGGTTAAAACAAAATTTCATATGATCTGTCGTTTCTCTCAAAAATACATGCATTTTTACTTTTGGTTTCCCAGGACTGCATAGTGCAGGATGTTCGACGGACACTTTTTGAAACAATTTCATCTTTCGAAGGCGATATAAAATGTGAAGATGAAATGCTTGCACTTATTGATAGGCAGTTCACTGCCTTGCAGGAAGCTTTCCATGTTTCAGTTAAATGCGAAGATGCTCATGACAAGGTTGCTGGGAAGTTGCTTAATCTTTTCCGTACTGGCCGTATTGGACATTATATTTTAGACCATCTTCCCCGAAAGATTCAATGATACGAATACTTCGTGGAGCTGCTCATTTTTGTGACTTTTCACTGCTTCTCTTTTCATTTAACCTATTTCTTTTACTGTTATAACCATTTTTGGTTAAGAGTTATGAGTACCCAAGTATATATATGTGTCAAGCTATTGTTAAGATCTCTCTCTTCTAGGGGACTGACTTTTTGCACCTCCATATTTTTCTTCTACACTACGAAAATCTCCACTTTGTCTCTTAACAGATGATCTTTAGATTGTACAATTTGAAAGTACTTTTTTATATAAAAAAAAAGAATCAAATCGCACAATGTGGTAGTCATAGATTACACACTTTAAAAGTCATTTTTTTTATACAAAAATATAGATTATATAATCTAAAAATCATTTTTCACAGAAAAAAAATGAGGTTTTTAGATTGTGTAATTCGAGAGTGTATCGTACTGTCCAATTCCAGAAGTTCCTTTCCGATTATATAATCTGGAGTTTTTTATGTAAAAAAAAGCTCTAAATTACATGATTTGGAAGTATTTTTTACTTTTAGAGTGTGCAATTTGAAATATTTTCTTTCACGAGTCTATTCATCACAACATATAAACAAAGGTAACACTGACAGTATCAAGCGTAAGGTGGTAATGATGACAAGGGAGAAGGGAGAGTTTGGTTTTTTTACCATTTCTATATATATGAACATGGAAACTATTGAGGTACAGAAAGAAAGAAAGAAACAACCGTAGCAGTGAATGTTGTTTGGGTTGAGTTGTTTCAATTTAAAAGATACAAACGAAACAATTTATTTTCTATTAAAACTAATACTAATCTTGAGAAAGATTTTATTGTTGAAGAGAATTTCACCTCAAATCTTGAAAGGACCAGTAAAAGAAGAAATTATCAATTTGTTATTCTAGGATCAAATGTGAATTTGTCTATTCTTTAAATTTTAATCGTCATGGTTATATATATATATATATATATATATATATATATATATATA
>Ga0123340_1007557_pt1 | contig 10376 bp, 9 predicted proteins | sample SirMexnodulemix_FD_89961 | JGI IMG/M metagenome (GOLD analysis project Ga0123340, IMG submission 89961) | Root nodule microbial communities of legume samples collected from Mexico - Siratro Mexico nodule mix | ecosystem: Host-associated > Plants > Roots > Nodule | place: Mexico: Nepantla...
AAAAAAAAAAAAAAAAAAAAAATAAAAAAAATATAAAAAAAAAATAAAAAAAAAAAAAAAAAAAAAAAAAAAAAAAAAAAAAAAAAAAAAAATAATATAAAAAAAAAAAAAAAAAAAAAAAAAAAAAAAAAAAAAAAAAACAAACAAAACAAAACAAAACAAGATAGATTGAAATAAATCAAGATTTAGAAATAGATATATGATAATCTCAATTAGTGGACCACATCAACAACATGAATGTTCCTTCGTGTTCAACTATTGGTAATCCATTAGAATCCCTGAATAAATACAATATAACACTTAAAAGGGAGCAGAGTTATTAGGCGACATGACAAAATGAACTCGTTGCTTTTGTAAAGCAGCAGCTTCAATTTAGTTTTAGCAAAGTCACAACATACATTGGAGTGTAAAATAAAGTTAAAATAAAGAATACAGGAAAAAACAAATGAAACAAGAGGAAAGGTACGATATGGGAGATAAAGACAGCCAATCCACCCTCAAATTTGAAAAAATAAGGTATAGTACTAAATAGCTCCACTATTAAACCAGGCTAATCATTTGGTTTTGTGCGACACTTAAATCAAATTATATCCTTAGTTTCTTACTATTAGCAAATATATTTATAAAGCGTACCCTATATAAATAGAATCCATTAATTGCACTATGAAGTTACATTGCAAAGTATCTGAGAGTAGGAATACTTCATCAGTTATAAGAAATTCAAGACTAAAAAAACTAGAGAAAGCAGAACAAGAACAACGGGCATGCTCATACAATGTCACTGAAGTTACATCTAACTCAAAATCCAAAGCCAGCCAGGAGTGAGTAAAACGTATACCTCTTTATTTCTCTTCTAGCAAATCACCCCGTAGGAAGCATGCTGCAAATTTTCCCATCCTCCAAAAGCAGATTAATCGCTGTCTTAAGCCTCTGATAATCATCAACAGTATTATAAATTTGATGAGATATCCGGACATAACCAGTTATAAACCCGTCCTTGTCCCTGGGATCCCTATCATCATTCCTCAAAACCTGGTAATATACAGGAATTTCAATTGCATGATAGACCCTTAGGTACGACCTTAACCGCAAGGCATCATCATCACTCATCACGCAGAGCTTAGAAGGCAACCCTACCATAATCATGCTAGCGCACATTTCAGGAGGCGACCCTAGAATCGTTCCCCAAGACTCCGCCAACATGGTCCCCATTTTCACTACCCCGTCATGGTTTCTCTGCATGATCCCCTCAATCCCACCCTCAAACCGATTCACGAACTCCAGAATCGACGGCACAACAAGTTGGGGGCTATAGTCCCGCATCCCAACCCATGCACTCTCAACCGGTAACCCCTTTCCGTACTCCTGCGAAACGATAGGGTGGTGCACGTCGTTCGAATTCTCTTTACAATACAAAAAAGCCACCGAAGGCGGAGAGAAAAACCACTTATACAAATTGCTCACGTAAAAATCAGCCCCAATTTCCTTCACGTCCACGGGCACGCTTCCAATGGCATGAGCGCCGTCCACGAAAACCTGCTCCACTCCTTGCTCTCTGCAAATCTTAATCAATTCGCGAACGGGGAGAACCACCGAAGGCATCGACGTTATGTGATCAATTATCGCTAACCTAACTCTTCCGCCGTTGAGTTTACCTTTCTCGATGCCTTTCCTGAACTCGGTTACGATTTCCTCGTCGGAGCGCACCGGGAAGGGGAGCTGGACCTCGACGATGGTGCCGCCGATCGGAGTCACGTAGGCTTCGATGGACTTCTTCACGGCCTGGTAGGCACAGTGGAACATTATGACAGAGTCCTCGGGGCGGAAGTGTCCGCGGACGAAGCGGCGGCCGATCTGCTGGAGTACGATGGCGGCGGCCGTGGTGGCGTTGTCGACGAGGGCGATGCGATCGACGTGGTCGGCATTGATGAGGTCCGCGACGGCGGCGCGTGATTCCAGGATGCCGCCGCGGAGCACGTTGAAGAAGAATTCGTCGGGCTGCTGGAGGAAGCGGAGCTGGCATGCGGACTGCGCGGCGAGAACGGAGCGCGGGCAGCTTCCGAAGCTGCCGTTATTGATCCTAGCGACGCCGCGTTGGTGGTGGGAGAATTCTTCGCGGATCTCGGAGTCGGAAATGGGGTGCCCAAGCTTAGGTTTCTTGGCGGCGTGGTGGTTGGGCTCTACGGCGCCGTTTCGGTGCGTTTGGTTTTCCATTGAGGGTTTTGGAATGGTTTTATGGGATTGGGGAATTGTGGTCATTGTTTGGGGAATCGAAGGGTTTCACGTTGGAGATAGCATGGCTACTGAAGTAGAGAGCAGAGAGTGGAGAGGTGAAATTGTCGTTATTCGCTTCCTCTTTTCTCTTTTTTTAATTTTGTTTTTGACTAGCAAGATTGCCTTCTTTTCTATACATTTTAAGAAGAAAAAGATACGACCAAGCGTCTGCGTTTTGGTCTTATATGAGGTTTTGTAGCAGACTCACCCCACTTTTTTTTATTCGGTTTTAGAATAAATGTTCCTGCATTAGAATCTGTGGAGAGTTACCAATTTAATAGAAACATTAACAAAAATCTTATTCTACTTTTGAAAAATCTGTTCTTATTGCAAGTGGCTTTTTAAAGAAAACTTTAACTTTTTTTCATTTGTCATTATTAAAATTTTAAGATAATATAATTTTTTAAAATTATATTTTCCTTTTTTGATTATGTATTGAGAAATATTTAGAGGGAGAAAACTGAAAGATATATAATAAGTAATTTGTTTAAAATTGTATTAAACGTAAAATAATTAAATATTTTCCTTAATAAAAGAACTTAAATGGCTATAAACTGGGGGAATAATGTGTTTTGAATTGTATAACTTAATTACAAAATAGTCTTTTAACTAGTACTAGGTTGATTTTTAAAATTATAATTTAATCATAAAATTATTTAATTTAAAAAAAGTATCAAACATATTCACATTTTTATATAATTTTAAGATTAATATTATACTTTTAATAAAATGACATTGTTTTAAATTTTAAATAGATTTCACATTTGCGCTTTTATTAAAAATATTCATTTTTCTTATAGTTTAATAAAGTTATATTTGTCTGTTTTGTTTTGTTTTGAAATTCTATATTGAGTAAACTAAAATAAATTTAGTAAAAGTTATATTCTTTTAGAATAAAATATAAATAAATTTTATTAAAAAGTTAATAGTTTAATTATTATATATTAAAAACATATTAACAAATAATGTTGATAATATACTATTTTATTTTATGAATCCAACTTTATGTACATTTAAGAAAGATTCTTTCGATATGGTGAACAAACCTTTTGTAGAAAGGAAGAAATAAAAGTTTGGAAAATCAACCCATCATGATGGAGCTTTCTCTATATCAAAGTCGTGGGAGAAAAGTTTTGTATAATGCTATTTAAGTTGTTAGATTATTTGTGCCTCGATTTGATTAATAGTTTAGTTGGAAACCTCGATAAATAACTCTTTGGGGTTGAAATCAAATGTTTAATTGATTAAACCATAATTTAATTAATTAAAATGTTTTTAATTTGTTGGAGACAGTTCTTTTAATTTATTAAAGTCAAAGTAGATCATGACTGTCATATGTTAAATAATTAAAACCAATATGTAATCGATTTAAAACATTTAATTGTTATGAATCTTTATATTTTAATCCATTAAAACAAAATGCAACCACACGGGACCTTTTATAAGTGATTTTGACTAGCAGATTATAGAATAGTTTTCTTTTCGTGTCTATGTTGGAGGATGGGTTGTTAATCTTTGCATAAGACAGAAGTTATGCACAGAATTTAGAGACAGAATGTACCATCTAGTGAATTATTATCGTTAGAACCAGAGGCTTCACTATCTTTCATAGTGTCCTCTTCATCCTGATCAGATAATTCTGAACCATCAAAATCCTTTGTGTTATTATCTTCACCAATTTTACTAGCCTCATTTTGTTCTATGTTCTTGTTTATGCCATATAAGTTAGAGTTTGATGACACTCTAGGCTTTTCACCAAAAAGACTGATAAAGTTGTTCTCCAGCTTTTCATTGATCGAGTATTTGGTATTCTGTAGTTATTTCACCAAAATCTCTCCTACATCTCTGTCCTTTCCTGTCAAAAGCATATGAGATAAAATTTTAATGTAATAAAAATTGAAATAGGAAAACAATTGGAAAAGTAACACAAATACACTAATAAGTTATGCATGATCTAGCACGAAACTGTAACAGGTAAAATTGTGTTAAAATTATGCAGGTAAAAAGGGAGTACTATAGATAAGTGGTATCATCTGATCCCAATAAGATATAATGATAAAAGTTACAAAAGAGTTGAATACCTCAACTTTCTATTGAAGAAAACGCCACCATATGATAATAATATGATTTCACAATATGATTTAATGAACAAGGATGATGTAGAGTTGACACTTGATAACGACAAAAAAATTATAAATATCACCTGCATAGAATGAAATGAATATAACCATAAAAACATACATATAACATGACATTGTTGAGGCCAGGGTGGGGACGAACATTTTATTTTCCAATAGCCAAAAAGATCGATTTAAATTCAAATTCTTGACTCCAAACTGCCTACTAGATCACATTAAATCAACTGGACTCAATCCTCTACTAGATCCAAACTGCCTTTCAGTGTCTCATTAATCACTGGCAAATAGAAGTGACGCTGTGAAGAGCTCCATGATATTTAAAAAAAAAAAAAATAGTTTCCACGCTTGAATGCATGAGCCATATTTCATTAGATGAGCACTTCTAAGACTATATACAGAAAGTGAAACCATGTTGGGGAGCAAATGTCCACAGAACCTGCTCTAAGTAAATTAGTTAGTACTTGCTTGATGTTGGTCAATGAAAACACCTTCTGGACTTTCTAAATTAGTATACACAGATCTAAGTTTCAATAGATAACTGCTTTCCGCAAAATCATGCAATGATTTATATCCTCGTCCCCCGCCATCATCTTCAGATTCAGCAACATCCTTAATTGGCGATCTTCTACATTTATCAGCTTCCTGTAAAAAGCCTAGCATTTGCTCTTCAATTATACCACGCATTGGTAGTGTTTCCAAGTGAATATGTAACTTTAATATGTCCAGCAACACAGCATGAAAGCCTGACATTTTTTATACTTGTCCTGCGAAACTTCCACTGTTTTGGATTCAATAGACTCTCAACATGTGAGGGATCATTCCAATCAGCCATCAATATATTACGGCGTAGTGTGATTACCAATTCATTGTAACTTCTAGCATGCTCCTCATTAAAATCCAGATAAACAACTTTCTTGATGCATGGTGGAATGCTTTGTAAATCTGCCTTTCTAGCACTAATCATGCATCTGTGAAGTAGATGTAACAGACGAGACCTTCCTTCCTCCATTTCTGCTTCATTAAAATGTCTACTAGATGCAGTACACGTGTTTAAAATAGGACCTCTTATTCCATTTGTTTCCATTCCTGCAAGCTTGTCTGTTGAAATTTTAGCCAACCACGTCAGGGCTTTCCTTGTCTGAGAATTTATCAATGAGCGGTGCTCCTTAAGCACACTGGTGAAAAAGAAACAATTTGTCTATCACCACCACGAGTTCCTTTTCAATGAAACCCTGGCAAGTGTGTTATCTTTGAGGTATTATGAAAATGTTGTTCAGGGACACTACAACTTTGATAAAGAGGCTCAGTGTTCATACTACAAAACCACGCTGCACTAGAACTAGCCATACTATTGTCTTGTCTACAAGCTTTCGCCACTTGTGACAAGCATCACACTGAATCCATGTATCACTGTACTCAAAATAATCACCTTCAGGCTTCCAAGGCAGCTTCTTTTGAGATACATGAGGTGTAACATCTGATGCATGCTTTGCTTCAATTAATCCTTCACCAATTTCTCTTTCCTTGGAAATCATAGCTTCATCTTCATATGTGAAGCATAGATTTTTCTTTATGCCGCTGAACCTCCTAGTGTACTGATTTGAATACATAGATTCCTTAAAGCATGCCTCTGCAGGTGATTTCTCCACTTCCATGGAACATGAACCCTGAAGTTTAGGGTTTTGCTGATCAGGATTTGACATTCTGGCTCTTTTGGAGGAGTAATCATGGTTATCGCTAGTTCTACTGATATCTTGGCTCACATCCCTTTTACCCAATGTAGAACAACCAGTTATGTTATTACCACTGATCTCATAATAACCACATTTCCGATTACCATTATATTGACACCAGACAACTTGTGCCCCATCTGGTGGATCTGCCAATGTACCTCGTGTCTTCATAATAAAACCAGTATGTAAGCCTGTACTAAAACCAGTTTCTATTGTTAAGCCAATTCCTATGTTAAGCATGCCCTTGTCTTGGCCGAAAATACAAAGTATAGTAGCATTGAGCTTGAATTTGACTTGCATTGTTTGCCACTTGCTCCCTTACACTCCTTGTTTCTTTGGCTGAATCTTGTACCCTTCCTTTACTTGGGCTCGAGAAACCTAATTAAGTCTATTCTAAACATTACAAATTACACCTAAAAATACAAGAACTAAATCTTAAAAATTACAAAACAAATACAAGTGAGAAAAAATGATGAGAGTAAACGCTACAAAAAATTACAATCAAAATAAATTTTATCCTAGAAATAAAACAAAAGATCTTTCTCATGTATGCACTCATCAGATTAAGACCAAGAACTAGAAAGAATTAGTATGAGCTATGTGCTCTTCCCTTCGTAACCTAATGCCTTTTCTTTTGAAAGATGTAGACAAATTATCATGGACACAGATAATGACAACTAAATACCTGCAACCAAAGTGGGTATACGCACCATTGCACTCTTATCTTTTCAATTATACACTAATGAAGCCATGAAAAAACTCCTTTGTAGAGTTATCAGCATAGTCGGGATTATAACCTGATCCATTTTATTCATGATCCTCTTTCCATGTACTCCACTTTTTGGGATAACTATACACTAGTACAAAAAACCACAGATTTAAGTGCCATCTCATACATATTTTTTGCCTGAAGTATGAAGTGGAAGAAAAAAAGAAAAAGGTATATTTTCAACCAGAAAGTTGACAAAACTGATCCATAAGGATAATCTGATTCCCATTAGAACCAAAAAGATACTAGCCTCAATGCATGTTGGTACTTAACATAAATTACAGCACGTCTAATATGTAAAACAGACTATGTGCCCTAAGGAAGTAGGTGCATTGCTATAGCCTTTTGTCCTTGGCACAGTTTTCCCGGAATAAAACCATAACGGTAAAATAAATCTCGAAGAAATAATAGTTGAACCTTCAATCCCATGATTTGCGCTCAGTAAATTTCAGTTCTCCCCTCTCACATTCATGGAGGTTTTATTCGGCAAATAGTTGAACTCTTGAATAAATAATACATGCATGAATTCTTGATTAACAAAGGAAACAACCCAGTTCATTGATTCCTAGAAGTGTCCAATGGTAGCAGCTCTCTTCGAATTTCATAATGTGGAAAAATGCATCTGCAGGTAATCTATCGTGACCTATAACAGCGAACTGTTAAGCATGTGGTCTGAACTATCAGGCGTTTGATCCATGTCTGAGATGATAGAAGGTGACTAAACATCTATGGGCAAGTTGATTTCCATGTTGTCTATAAGTCTGACTTTCCCAAACCATGCAGCGACACAGAAGACAACAGGACCCTTGATTTGTTCCACTCTCCCCAAATTATTTTGATCAACAATCTGCAGGAAGACATATTTAGTTGCATTAAACAATTCCTTCTATTATTCATTAATTCTACTATTGCTTTGGCTTCATTCAAGAAACTGTTGGGTCCAAATATATGTTAGTAAGACATACGTCATTGCCAAAGTAGCTTTGGCATTAGTTCATTAATTGTGAGCTTTCAATTAAGCACAGAACAGAAAAATATTTAGCATCTTACCTCAGCATAATCAATCCTTCCACCGGCCTCAGTAATACACTGGATGACCAAATTCTCCAACTTCCCACAATGCACTTGACCGTCTTCAGCTGCTGCTTTAGCTTTTAACAATGATTTATTTATTGATAGTGCCTGAAAAGGATTGAAATAAATCTCTCTAGATAGAAGGCAAAGTATACTAACAATTTGTTAAGGCTTAGTGCAGCTGAAAGTGAAGTGGATGACACAAAAAAAGCTCTGTAACATAATTTTTACATATTCTTCCACAGATGCTCTACAATTAAATTTCACTGCTGGCTTTAAGCAATGAAAAATATTTGGTTAAATAAAATACCTTTTCCCTCTCTTCAGGAGACAGGTGCACATTGCGTGAACTCATTGCCAGGCCATCACTCTCACGTGTTATTTCAGCACCGATCACTTTTATGGGAAAATCAAGATCTCGAACCTACAAAAACATCAATCAGTAAGTCCAAGAACCAACATCTAACACAGTAGTAAGCATAGCATAAACAAATTTGGTTGACAAAGCTAACTTCATTGATTTTTCATCAGTGACCATTATTATGTTATAAACATAATATGTTATAATTCAGTGACCAATTTATTATTAAGTTGTATAACAGACACTAGATCATAATTTTAGATCTATCAGGAACTAAATCAACACCTATTTACAATACATAAATTGTCAGTTACCCTATTTAAACAAAAATATGACTTCTTTTCTTGTAAATCAAAACAGAAAAGCTCTGAGAAATTGTTTACCATCCTCTGAATAACTCTCCACTGTTGATAATCCTTTTTCCCGAACACAGCCACATCCGGTTCCACTATGTTAAACAATTTGGTCACAATAGTAGCTACCCCTCTGAAGAAAACGGGCCTACTCTTCCCACACAGGCCCACTTCTAGCTTCTCAACCCTCACCCAACTCTCGTGCCCCGACCCATCACCATCAACGCAAGACGCCGCAGCGCCAACCGCACCAGCCGCCACGTCATCACTATTATTTCCATAATCGTACAGATTGCGGGGGTGGAAGACGACGTCGACGCCGCCGGGCAATGCGGCGAGTTTGCGGAGGTCGCCTTGGAAGTCGGAGGGGTAGGTGGAGAGGTCCTCGGAGGGCGCGAACTGGCCCGGGTTGACGTAGATGGAAACGGCGACGACGTCGCAGAGGGAACGGGCCTGGGAGACGAGAGAGAGGTGGCCCATGTGGAGGAAGCCCATGGTGGGGACGAACCCAATTAGCTTGCCTTGGGCCCGCATGGAGCGAGACCAGTTCCGCATCTCCTTCTTGTCGGAGATCAGCTTCGGCGTTGTTGTGGCCATTCCAAAACCGAAGGGAATGGAACGATGATTGTGACAGCTTCAGGAGTTGCTTTCTAAATATTGGGAATGATTGTTCATTTGTTCTTTTTATCTGATCTATGTTTTTTATAACATATTTAGATAATTTAATGTTAAGTGAACTAAATTATTTTTTTATCTTTTTAAATATTAATTCGCTTATGCTTCCGTCCACTGTTTGTTTCCCAGATAGATTTTGAAATTGTTTTCTATTTTAGATTTGGCAATTAGGAAAGAGTTTATAATACATTTTTGTCTCATTGCGTAAATAGTTAAGATTTCAACTTTTCCTCTATAGTCAAGATCTTATATTATAGGTCAATCACTAAGCTCGATTACTAAAAATATTTGTTGCGAAAAGTACAACCTAATAATAAAAATATATAATCAAACAAGTAAAGTAAAAGAGAAATATGAAAATATATAACAATAAAAGTGAACTAAGAGAGTATTATGAAATTATAATTAGTAGAAAAATGTAATTATCAATTATTTTCTTTTATGAAAATTGCATTTCATGTTTTAAAATTCATCTTATAATTAAAACCCATACATGTTTTAAATATTTTAAACAGTTCATGCATAAATAAAATTTAAACAATTTTCGCTTTTTTTATAAATAAAGTTTTTATTATTCTTTTAGCTTATAAATAAAGTATATGTTTAATAAAGTAATAGTTTTTAATTAAATAATATTTTTAATTATCATCATACAAACTAATTTAATATTATTTTCGAGTAATTAAAACTATGTTAAACATTTTATATTTTCTGTTGGTTATTATTAGGGGGAGAAATTTGCAAGTATTAGTTATTCTACTCTTATTATTGTTGAAGTGAGTTTTAGGCATAAAGAACAAATAAACATATATTTCTGTTTGTTATTTAAATATAATTATATTGACAGAATATGAGTAATAATCAATTTTTAAATTGGGTATGAAATAGGATAAATGTTTGAATCAGGTGGTCATACTCTTTATTATTTTAAATTATTAAAGTATCTTCTTATGGATTGTTTTACTCATAAATTTACTTAGATTTTTAATATATATTTTT
>Ga0123340_1007559_pt1 | contig 10372 bp, 7 predicted proteins | sample SirMexnodulemix_FD_89961 | JGI IMG/M metagenome (GOLD analysis project Ga0123340, IMG submission 89961) | Root nodule microbial communities of legume samples collected from Mexico - Siratro Mexico nodule mix | ecosystem: Host-associated > Plants > Roots > Nodule | place: Mexico: Nepantla...
ATTTTGGTGAAACCTATGCACCAGTAGCTAGATTGGAAGCAGTTAGATTGCTACTAGCATATGCTTGCATGAAGGGGTTCAGATTACATCAAATGGATGTCAAAAGCGCTTTCTTGAATGGGTACATTGATGAAGAGGTCTATGTGAGCCAACCCCCTGGATTTGAAGATCACAACAATCCAGATTACATTTTCAAGCTCAAGAAGGCCTTGTATGGGTTAAAGCAAGCACCTCGATAGTGGTATGAGAGGTTGAGTAATTTCTTGCTCTCTCAAGGCTATGAGAGAGGGAAAATAGATAAGACCTTGTTTATTAAGATTTCATGCAATGATATAATACTTGTTCAAGTTTATGTTGATGACATTATTTTTGGTTCAACTAATCAAAGTTTATGTGAGCAGTTTGTAGCTACTATGCAAGGAGAATTTGAGATGTCCATGATGGGGGAGCTCAATTTCTTCCTAGGCTTGTAGGTTAAACAAGTTGAACATGGCATATTTCTTTGTCAAGCAAAATATTGCAAGGAATTATTGAAGAAATTTAATTTGGAAAATTGCAAGGAAGTTTCCACTCCTATAGCCACTGAATGCTATTTAGATGCTAATGAAATTGGAGTTGATGTGGATCAGACTAAATTCAGACAATTGATTGGATCACTTCTATATCTGACAACAAGTAGACAGACATTATGTTCAGTGTGTGTTTATGCGTCAGATTTCAAGCTAAACCAAAGGAATCACACTATGTGGCAGCCAAAAGAATTTTGAAGTATCTAAAGGGAACTATTGAAGTTGGTTTATGGTATCCAAGTGAGGTAACTTTAAATCTTGTTGGATATTCTGATTCTGACTTTGCAGGTTGCAAAGTAAATAGGAAGAGCACTAGTGGAACATGTCACTTGCTAGGATCTAGTTTGATATCTTGGCACAACAAGAAGCAAGCCTGTGTTGTATTATCTATAGCTGAAGTAGAATACATAGCTGCTGGAAGTGGTTGTGCTCAAACCATCTGGATAAAACATCAGCTAAGTGATTTTGGACTTAATCTTTCTAAAATTTCATTATTTTGTGATAACACAAGTGCAATTAACTTGACTAAAAATCCAGTTCAACACTCTAGAACCAAACATATTGAAATTCGACACCACTTTATAAGGGATCACATTATGAATGGTGATTGTGAAATTCAATTTGTTAATTCGGAGAATCAACTTGCAGATTTATTCACAAAGCCCTTGAATAAAGAAATATTCAATTTTCTCAAAAATGAGTTGGGCATTATTGATTTCAAAAATGTGAATTAATTCCGCAAGTAGTTTACTGATTGGAATGGGTCTCAGTTAATTGAGAATAATATATTGAGCAGAAACTACTGTAGTTGTTTGATTGATGTGCAGACAAAATCTGTGTGTATTACTCACCAGAAGAGATGCTTCTTGGGAAGGCAATGATATCTGGACAGTTGAGATGTTGCGCAGTGAAGAATAAGTACATGAAAAGAATCAATAATCAATTCAGAACTGATCAACTATAGTCAACAGAATCAACATTGTATGGGAATCATTTCAATGAGAGAATAAGGACAAAGTTGTAACCTGCTCCTGGTCAAGGAACACAACTGATCAATGTTTAGTAACATGTGAGACACTTGCATGTGGGACGAGCATGCTTAAAAAGAAGACTCTTCACTGTGCCACGTGTCACAGATTAGTTCGTGGTCAACTGGTCAAAAAGCAGTTCAGAATATTCTCTGGAGATAAGTACAATCAGTCTGTTACTGTGCAACAGAATATATGCATGCATTTGTAGTGTTCTGCAGTGTTCAGTATTTTGTTTGTTTGTACACTAGAGTTCCTTTAAATTATAATAGGTCCTGCATTCACTTGCACACACCTTACACTACTCATTGTGTGTGAACACTAACTCTCTCGAACCCATTGAGCATTCTGCCCTTGTCTTCAACCAAACAATGGCCTCCTCCTCAGCATCTACAAAGAGAACAAAGAAAACTGTGGTGAAACAAGTTGAACAACATGATTCCGATGACAACAATGACCTGACTTACTTGCTAGATGGTTCGATGGCAACGTGGAGAGCATCAACGAGTATCACAAGGAGTTTAGCCGAAAAGCTTTTGTCAACCCAAAATTCCTAAGGATGGAGTTCCTTAAAAGTGAAAATCTGAATCAAGTGGCGGATCTCCTCAAGTTTCAAAGGCTTGAACGCTTTGTCAAACTGTCCGGGAATATCTATCCGGACTTGGTGAAGGTATTCCTTACCAATATGTGGATAGATGATGGTGTCATTTATTCACAAGTGAAAGGTGTGGACATGGCTATCACGGATGAAGTATGGCTCTCGGTGGTTGGCTTAAGGGATACGTGAGCAGAGCAAACGTGGCAGATCTGGGTGGATTTGACAAGGTCCAGTTCTTCAAGGCATGTTTGAGGAACCCCAACAGTTCCAGAAGGAGCTATTCAGTGGGAGGGCTTTCTATAATCCCAAGACTAGTGGCCTATATTGTCATCTGGCTATTTAGACCTAGAGGATTTAATCATGTTGTGCTTACTGAAGCTGACATGATCTTGATGTGCTGCCTAATCAACAAGATGAAGGTAAACTGGGTAAGTGTTATTAAGGAGCAGTTATTTCGCATTAGGAAGTAGCCGGAGTTTTGAATCCCCTATGTTGTTCTGCTTTCTAGTTTTATTTAGTATTATGTGGTTAATGTGGAAAATGAGCTTGTTAAAGAGGTCAAAGCTCATAGTGAGATCACAGTGGCCACATTGAACAAAATCGGGTTGAAGAAGGTCAATGAGAATCAGTGGATTTGCAAGGCCAGTGCTGAAGAAATGAGATGGATGATGCTAGTGCTGGAACAAGCGCAACTACTGAGCAGTTTACTGAGAAGATCTGGGGACTGGAGAAGATCTGGGGACTAGAGAACAGTCTTACTACAGCTTTGAGCAACTGGTGATCAATCAACTGAACAACATTGAATCCAATCAAAGGTCTCATCATGAGTATTGTGAAACCCATTTCCAAAACCTAGAAGAGCGTGTTGATGACATCCAAGGCAAGCTGGGGAAAATGTTCTATGGGCCAGATGATTAGTGTGCACACTACATGTTTTGTGTTGATCCCCTCCATTTGATGAACTCATTGGGGGAGAAGTAATTGTGTGTGTTTCGTGTGTCTGCCCTGTATGTTTTGTAGTCTGTTGTGTTTCATGCTTTGCATCTGTTTCTGTTTGGTTTGCTTAAGTTTAGTTATGCTTAGTCTAGTACTAAGCTTGGGTTGATTGAATATTTGTTGGGTTTATGCCAGCACCTGCAGCTCAATTATGTTTCTAGTTTGTTGATGTTCTCTTAATCATGTTTTATGTCTTTGATGTATCTTTGATGTATTTGGCAACTTCCTACGATGATTGACCTCCACGGGTTAATTTATATTAATGAAATGTTTGCCTTATGTTATTAATCTCTTTATATGCTTTTAAGGGACAACAAAGAATGGGGGAGTAAAATATCTTGATCTGAACAAACTGAGTCTGGATACAGGAAGAAATTTAATTAACTGCGTTTTAGCTCACTCAGTTGATTTGATAGTTTTTTTGCTCTGAACCTATTAGACCTTGTAATACTAACAAACTGTTTGAGTGAAAAGACAAATATTTTAGGTTCAAACTGTTAAACTCAACACACATCAGATTGTCTTCATCAAATTGGGGGAGATTGTTAGCACCAATGCTAAACATATAATTTGATGAAGTCAATAAAGACCATAGCTTGCTGAAGTTCTGATGGATTGGATCTGGACTATGTTAGATCAATGCCTAGCACGTGAGTTGATGAAGACTACTTCATCAAGAATCTGTTGGAACCAACCTGGACCAGAATTGTTCATGTGAATGACTTTGAGACAACATGAAGATGGTTGGGTGATTCGGTCGTGGTCCTTAGTTGGGTTTATGTGTTGATGTTGGTTTAGTTCTTAATCATTAGTGGCATGGTTCATCATTCCTGGGGTGCTAAGAGATTCATAAATATTTTTATTAAAACTGGTTTTAAGAAAAATAGCCCAGACTGATTTTTGTTGAAAAAGTTTTTTTAATCAATTGAACTTTTAAAACAATCGATTGAAGGTGACGGTTGTTTCTGTTACCATTGGAATCTTTGACTGAGTCAACTAACGGTCAATTCAATCGATTGAATGATTTGTTCAATTAATTGAACCAGTGACAGCTAAGCTGTTTTAAATCAGAATTGACTGTAAAAAGGAATGGTCTCTATCATTTTCATAACTTTGAGATTTCTGAAATATACTTTTGAGAATTCCTAAGAGATTACGAGAACCCTTTTTGTGCAAACTATTTTTGAATTGATTTTCACACAAGAAATCATAAAGATCGTGAATCTTGAAGCACTTCTTGAGCTGTGCTAGTTATAGTTTACATTTGTATAGGGTTTACATATATAGAAGTGCAACAGGGTGTTGCATAGGGTATTGTGTGAACTTGGGTGTAAGAAAGGTTCTTGAATGTATTGAGTGTACATTTGTGGTGTTTAGTGCAATTCTTTGATAGTTGGCATGGAAAACTAAATTTAGGTCTTGAGGAAGAGTGAACTAGTATAAAATCTTGTATTCTTACTCTCTGTCATTTGTCTTTATAATCACTTTTCAGTTTCTGCATAAATTTGTCTTTGCACGATAATTCAATCAACTGATTTTGCAAAACAATCGATTGCTCTTTACTGTGTTGCATAATCTATAATTTGCCATTTGACTGATTTGTAATGTGATTTTAAGTCTGCACAATTAAATTTTCATATCCTGGTGGACTATGAGGAATTTGAACATTTTTCGGTGATTGTAAATCTCTAATAAAAATGACTTGTCAATTGTGCATTCAATCAACTGTTTTTATGTGTTTTTATCTTGTTGGAAAATTAAATTAATTATTCTACAGATTGAATTGATTGTATTTTTACTGCAAGAATTTGAGAAAATTAAATTTGTTTAGGAAATTAAATTGATTGCATTCTCTGGTTAAACTTTTAATAAGAAAAATTAACTAGTTGTTTGTTAAATTGAGTTTATTAATTTTTCATTGGGTTGTACAAACTGAAATATTAGTCAATTTCTTTTATTCTTCAATTGATTATTTTTCTGTTTTGTAGTTAATGATATCATAGTAAATTGATTTAATTAGAAATAGTCATTCTTTTTATCAAGAGTATTGCAAAAATTTTTTGAAAGTTCAATTCTCCCCCTCTTGAACTCAAACCTAAAACCTTTTTCAATTGATATCAAGAGCTGTTGCTTGAAAATTAATCAACCTTTTATTCTATGGCTGATTACAAACTACCCATTGCAGAGGGAGCCTCCATTAATAGGCCTCCTATGTTCAGTGGTGTGAACTACCATTTTTGAAAAGTAAGAATGAATAATTTTATTGAATCAATAGACCGCGAATTTGAAATGCTATTGTGAATGGTCTATTTGTGCCTATCATTGTTATTAATGGTAAATTTGTAGAAAAAACCTTGGGATGAATTCACTGATGCTAAGAGCAAGAAAGCTCAATATGATTACATGGCCAAAAACATTATAAACTTTGCCTTGACCCTTAATGATTTTTCAGGGTATCTCAATGTGCTTCAGTAAAGGACATGTGGGACATTCTTGAAGTCACGCATGAAGCAACAATTGATCTCAAGTATGCAAGGAAGCATGCACTGATCCAAGAATATAAGTTGTTCAAAATACAACAGTATGCAGATGTGTAGAAGAGGTTCACTCACATTATCAACCATTTGATAGGTCTTGGAAAAATCATTGACAATGAAGAGCTCAACATCAAGATTCTGAAGTGTTTGGACAAAAGCTGATAGCTAAAGGTCACTACCATATTAGAAACATGGGACTTAACAACCTTAACCACTAAGACTCTCTTTGGCAAGATGATGGAGCATGAGCTAAAGATAAACAGATTGTTGCTCAAAATGGAGAAATCAGTAAAGATTGCTCTAACGATTGTAGTGATGCTGAGAATCTTAACATGCTGACCTAGAGGTTCAACAAAGAGAGGAAAATGGAAGAGCCAACAAGATAAAAGCTACAATAGAAAAATTGATTCTGGTTCCACTAATTTCACTTCCTTTGATTGTGGAAAGCAGAGACACATCAATGTTGAGTGTCAAAATCTAGTGGACAAGAAAAAAGATCTGGAGAAGAAAAACAACAAGAGTAGAAAGGCAAAGAGATGTTACAAAGCTTTGGAGGACAATGACACCTCTTCCAGCTTCCAGAATCTATGAATTATGAGAATTACAATACATTGCTTCAAGCATTTAAAGAAAATCATGAAGAAACAAACAATTTGGCTTCCTCAAATAATCGATTAAAAGGTTTAAATAATTGGTTGGAAAATAAAATAAACTCATTGGAAGAAAAAACTGCTAACTGTTAAAACTGATTTTGATCACCTAAACTTGATTTATAAAGTTGCTTCTTAAAATGAGGGAGCATCTTGTAAGTCAACTAACTGCGAGAACTGTGAAGTTTTGCAAGAGAAAGTGAAATACTTATTAAAAACTACTTCTAAACTTTCCTTGGGAACTATAAAGTTAAATATTATTTTAGGTTCTCAAAACATTGAAGAATGACTTTTCTCTTGTAGAACCAATGCTCTTGATACCAAATGATAGCCTTACCTTTAACATATGCATTGTTCGAGCACTTCATAAGGTTAACATTGTTGGTGAATGATTGTGAGTGCAACTTCAATGAGAATCAAAACGACAATGAGGGTGATGGGACAAATGCAGCAGAAATCATAATGATGAAGAAAACAACAAGGTTTTGTGAGTGAGAATGGTGGAATAAGGTGTCTGGACCGAGGTCATGTCAAGGCCCAACGTCCCTTTATGAGAACCATTCTTATGAGGGGTCATGACACATATAGTAGTGAGTATGAGACTACAAGTGAGAGTGTAGTGAAGACTTTGAGACTCTAATCGGTGAGGATGCATATGCATGTGAGGATGAATTTACTCATGCTTCACAGAACCCTCAACAATCAGTCTAGTCCACAACTCAATCCAAAATGTTAAAAAACACATGTTCTCTTATCATAGACAACGGATCGTGCTGTAATTGTTGTAGTATTAGTTGATAAATTGAACTTAACTGTTGTCCTCCATCTAAAACTATATAAGTTGCATTGACTCAATGAAGAAGAGGACATCCATGTAATAAATTAGGTAAAAGTCAAGCTTTTTGTGGGTAACTATGAAGATATTGTTTTATGTGATGTAGTTCCCATGGAAGCTTGCCATGTCTTAGTAGGCAGATCGTGACAATTTGATAAGAAAAACCATGCATAATGGTCTGACTAAAAAGATTACTTTTACCCATAAGGATAAAAAGTTTGTACTTCATCCTCTAACACCCACTCAGGTATTGGAGGATTAAGTTCAGGTGAAAATAAAATTAGATAGTGAAAAGAAAGGTCCAAAAATCCCAAACTTAGATCCTAAAGATCTTTTGTGCGCCTTTTGTTCTTAAACCTTTTCAGTTTTTCTTTTGTCTCATTGTTTTGTCATAAAAGTTTGGGTAAATTTTGAAGTTTGAGTGAATTTGAATTTGTTACATCTTTAACTTGGAGACAATTGTGGGAAGATTTCTGAAGAAATTTTGCACTCTTTTGAGTGAGATAATTTTTGCTTAAGTGATCTACTATCTTGAGAGTGAGTGTACCAAATTTGAGAGCCAACCAATTCCACAAAAATTGCAATAAAGTTTTTACTACTAAAACTCAATTTTTGCCTAGTTTTGGACTGTTTTCTTGTAAAAATTTTTGAATATGGAGAATCAAGATGTTCCAATTCAGGAATTATTGAAAAGGTTGGAGGATATGCAATTACAAATTGATGCAAAGGAGGATAGGAGACATAGAAGAACAATAAGAGAAAAGAGACACTCTTCATAATCTACACAAGATGAGAGTACCATCAATATTTTTTATGTGGGAAGCCACGAGAGGAGAAGAAGATCATCAACAAATCATGCAAGACTAAATAAACATTTTAGCATAATGTTAGAATTCATAAATTTGTTGGTGATTCAAACTGTAATGTGTGTGAAGAGTGGGAAAGGAAGGTTGAACAAATTTTCTTTTCATATGACTTATATGATACTGAAACTGACACTTATTGTTTTAGAATTTGAGGGATATGCCTTGTTTTAGTGGAATCAATTTCGAAAAGATGTTGAAAAGGGGAAGAAAAAATCCATCAAAACCTGGGGTGAATTAGAGGCGATTATGAAGAAGAGATTCATGCCTACTCATTACAAAAATGAATTGCTCCTAAAGCTTCAAAGATTAAGGCAAGGATCAAAAGGAGTGGAGGAGTATTTCAAATTGATGGAGTTACTTATTCTCAAGATTGGCTTCGATGAAGATAAAGAGGCAAAAGTCACAAGATTCCTCCATGGCCCCAATCATGATATCCAATAAGTGTTGCAGTTACATGACCATGGCACTTTGGAAAGTCTTCTCCATGAAGCAACTAAAACGAGAGAAGAATTCAAATGAGGAAAGATTTCTAAAGACACTCCTCATGGAACTCCTACCACAAAGAAAAGAAGGAAGAGGAAAAGACTCACCAAGGTAAGTACTCTAAACCTCCTTATTTTTCTTCTAGAGATTCTAAACATTCTTCATATAAAGATCAAAATACTTTTCTTCTATTCATTCTAAGACTCATGCTTCTCCATCTTCTAAACCAAAACCTAAAATTGAGGAAAAGACAAGAAGCCTCAAATATTTTAAATGCTTGGGTTATCGACATAAAACTTCTTATTATCCAAACCAAAAGGTAATGGTGTTGAAGAGTGGAGAAGTTAAATCCGAGCACTCTTTCAATTATACTTCTTCTTTTTCTTCTCCTTCTTTTTCAACCTCTAGTCCATATTTTTCTAACAATAGTGAGTATACTCTTTCTCCAAGAAAAGGAGACTTATTGGTGGTGAGGCAAATACTTGGCCATGTTCATAAGGATGTGGTTGAAACTCAAAGAGAAAATATTTCTCACACAAGATGCCTCATCAACCATAAAGTTTGTGTACTCATTATTGATGTAGGAAGTTGTACTAATGTAACAAGTAAGAGACTGATGGAAAAACTTAATTTTAAAACCATTCCTTATCCAAGACCTTACAAGCTACAATGGTTAGGTGAAGATGGAGAAATCAAAGTGACTAATCAAGTTATTCTTAATTTCTCAATTAGCAAGTACAAAGATAAAGTGTTGTGTGATGTGGTCCCTTTGGAGGCAAGCCTTGTCTTGTTAGGAAGACCTTGGAAATATGATAAGTGTGTTCACCATGATGGTCATACTAGCGTGTTCACTTTTCAAAATAAGGGTCACACCTACTCCCCAAAACCACTCATACCAAAGGAAGTGAGAAGAGCTCAAATGATAATTGTTGAACATTACATGGTACAAATTCCCTTTAGAGGATCAAATCATTTGATAAAGTTTTGATGATAACAAAACTCAAGTATAAATTTATATTTGATGACTTATATACATTGTGCAGTTAACATTATTATAATTATTAAAGCAGCAAACACATGATCCATGAAGAGATAAGTTTTCTATTATTTACTTTTATGTTATTGACTTGATTTAAATTGATTTTCTAGCATGATGTGCTTTAACGTTCAAATTTGTTCATAATGGAAATTATTCAAATTATTATGGAGTATTTAAATGTGATTAATTGATTTTATATCATAATGTGCTTTAACGTTCAAATCTGTTCATAATGGAAATTATTCAAATTATTAAGGAGTATTTAAATGTGATTAATTGATTTTATATCATGATGTGTTTTAATGTTCAAATCTGTTCATAATGGAAATTATTCAAATTATTGATGAGTATCTCTATTTTATTTTAAATTATTTCCTATACAGAACTAATCACGTTTAATGCAGTATGAAAATTAGATAAATATTTTCAATTTGAGTTCCATACATCAGAAAGTAAAGATAGCTCTGTTTAAGCATCCCAACGACTAGTTTCTAAAAAGTTACATATAGAGAAGCAAGTACAAGTTGAAGTATACACAAGCAGAAGAAAAAAGAGAAATACATCATATAATACGCTGAAGAAAATATACTGAGGGTCTATTGTCAATTTGCTATTGAGAGCATCTAGAATTTTGGATTGTGTGAAACCGTTGTGTAATTCTTCACCATTGTGAAGTAAACCCTTGTGAGCTTTCATTGTTATCTCCTTTGAGAGTGTTTGTTTCTTTAATTCTTGAGTGGTCTTGATCTCAGGGGGAGATTGGGACTGGTA
>Ga0123340_1007560_pt1 | contig 10369 bp, 6 predicted proteins | sample SirMexnodulemix_FD_89961 | JGI IMG/M metagenome (GOLD analysis project Ga0123340, IMG submission 89961) | Root nodule microbial communities of legume samples collected from Mexico - Siratro Mexico nodule mix | ecosystem: Host-associated > Plants > Roots > Nodule | place: Mexico: Nepantla...
GATGGGTAGTAAGGGTTAGTTATAATAACGGATTGTATAATTTTGAAGGTAATTTTTATTCAGGATATCCAAATTATAGATCATATGTTTGAAATTAAATCATTCCGAAATAAAAGGAGTATTTTACTGATTTTACAGTTTAGAAGTCAATTTAAAATAGAAATTATCTTTTAAATTATACATTTAGAAAGGTGTGTGTGTGTGTGTTTTTTTTTTTTAAATACAAAATTTATACAACGTAGAAGATAAATCTGGATTGAGATATACCTTCCAAATTAGTGGAGGGCAGTGCCTTTAAGAATTTTTTACCTTAGCATATATTAGTCAATTCACTTTGACCTAAAACATTTTAGTTAATTCACTCTTGTAATAGAGGTGCAGGAAGATATCATAGAGGTGTAGGAAAGAATGCGTTTTTTTCCTCCCACCTTGTTTTCTAAAAAGTGTTAAAAAATATTTTCTAACATATAAATTTACGTTTTGAAAAACATTTTTCAAAAGTATATTTTGAATTCTTTTCAAATATAAATTTTATATTTAAAAAAAAATCAATAACAAATTCCAAGAAAACGTTTTTTAAAATATAAATTTTATATTTCTGAAAACGCTTTGAGAAATATATTTCCAAAACGTATTGCCTCCACATTTTTCTGTTGGCCCAATCGGTTATCACTAATTTTAGTTTAATTAATCTTCCATTAAACACATAAATCACTAATAAATTCACATTATAATATCAATTAAAAGAAAAAGTTAACTCTTTAATGAACGAAGACCAAATATATGAGTTGATTTATTATTGTACTTTACATATAAAGATAAACTTTTAATATTGAGTACGTTTATTAAATATATTATAGTTAACGTTGATAATAATAATAGTTGTTTATTACATGTATTAAATATAATATTTATTTTTTCTCTTACAACATAATATATATAGTTAAAATCGATAATAGTGCTGACCATATATTTATTAATTATATTTATATAGTAGTTACTTAAAATAAACAACGTATTAAATAAAAGATTTACGAAATATATAATTAATATATTGCAATTAACTTTGTAAGTTACACATATTTATTATTTTTATTAACCATTGAAAACATTTAAAATAGTTTGTAAATTATTTTTTTCCTTTTTCTCCCACAATGCAAAGTTCTATTTAATTAAACCCAAATACCTGCCCTTTCTCAAATTATGTATTAGTCCACTCTGGAACTTCCTAAGAATCTTGCCATGCCAATCTCACTCTTATCAAACATGCAAAGACTAATCACTTGTCTTTTGATTCTTGGTTTTGTTTCACCATGTTTGTGTGTGAGGTGGAGTGTTAGAACCGAAAACAACACTTATAATGTGATGGACTATGGTGCTCATGGTGATGGCAAATCTGATGATTCTGGGGTACTTTTTTCTGTTTTGTTCTTTCTATGTCCAAAATTAATTTAATTTAATTTAATTTATACTTGAAATGTCACTTTAGTTTAAGGAAAAGTTGGTGGTTGATGTCTTGGTACATATATTTGATATTTGATAAATATTGAGATAATTTTTCTGATTTGAATTATGTAGGCTTTTCTAAGTGCATGGAATTACACCTGTGGAGCACACCAAACACCAACTCTAGTTATACCACCAAAAGGAGTATTCTTGGTAAAAGACATAACCCTCAACGGTCCTTGCAATGCTCCAAGTGTTAATATTCAGGTAAAATATTTACAATTCATGGTTAAAGTAAACAATTACCTTAATAAGGTGAAAAGCAAAGTTATATAATTTATAAAAAACAAAAGAAAAAAAAAAACTTTTGAGCACCAAACCAAAATACAATAGACAAATCAAACAAACAAATATTTCGGTATAATATTTTTATTACAATTTAAATTATCTTTAATAAACACAGGTATGATATCTAGCAAATAAAATTGGGTTTATCCATAAAACCAAAGTTAATTCGTGTCTCACCCCTAACATTCCTTTTCTATAAATGTGAGAAGTGTGAAATTTCATATACAATGAGTAAGTTTCATGCATCTCATCCATTTTTATCTCAAATTCCATGGCACTAAAACTTTAAAATAATGTTTTCAATAACTAGGATAACCATAGAAAGTTCTATATAAAATATCAATGCACTACCAATGTAGAATCATACTAACGCTACCTTGTCATGAATAAAAAAGCTTAAAAGTTATAAAAATATTAAATTCATTAATATGATTATTAATAGAGCTCTCTGTTGGATATCCTACATGGACTAAAGATAATGTATTTCAATAGTTTATAATATGGGTGCAAACCTGACCTTATAAGCTAGTTTTGTAAGGTTGAGTTAGACTTAAAGTCCACTCTTGATACGGTATCAGAGTCTATCCTAACTTGGTTGTTGAACCTATCAAGTCACTCGCTATCGGGTCGCTATCGGACCACCCTTAAACAATATAGTCCCATGCACAAGTTGAGCAGTCTCGGCGTGAAGGGGTGTGCTGGAGATCTCACATCAACTAGAAATGAGGTCTTTCAGTAATTTATAATATAAGTGCAAACCTTACTTTATAAACCGGTTTTGTAAAGTTAAATAAGGCTTAAATTTTACTTTTTAATAGTCTCATATAGATTTCTACTTTAACTACATAAAAAAAATGTTAAATAACTGGGTCATTTGATATATTTTTGTTCACAAATCTTTTACTTATCTTCTTAAAGCGATCCAAAAAAGAAAACACCTTAGGTAAAAGTATGTAGCCTTCATCTTTGAATTCTTAATTCTTTAATGCCCCAAATTTGTTTATGATATGAAACGTATATTTGAATTTATTTTGCTACAATATATCTTCTTGCAGCTTCAAGGGCAAATAGTTGCTCCTCCCAAGAATGAATTGCTGAAACTGATAGGAAACCAAATCCCAATAGGATGTCTTACGGATGAAACGTTCAATTTGATTATAATCTCGAACGTAAGTAGTCTCTCAATCGATGGAAGTGGAGGATCAATCGATGGCTATGGTTCTACTTGGTGGGATTGCAAAAGTTGTCAACGACCAACGGTTTGACTATTATCTAAATTTTATTCTATTTATCGATATTAAAGACTATGGTAATTATATCTATGGTCTTTTAAAATAAAATCCAACTTTGGAAACAATTTTCAAATGATTAAGATAACATTGTTCGTTAACCGCTTTTTATATATCTTTTACAATAATATTGTCTCTTCCACTTCTCCAAAATCACATCCATTTGACCATTGATAATCGGAAGTTAAAATAAAATATTTAAAATATATGTTTTACTATTTTTATAAAAGGAAGGAAATAGAATGGTTTTAAGATTTTCTGGGATTCAATTACATTCCATTGTCACTATTTTGATGACACATATCGCCACAATTTATGTGAATGAAATTCACATAAAAATGGATCATTATGGTTGCATGAAGCATTAGAACAAATATTGCGGCAACAACTAGGGTTACATACCAAATTTTCCCTATCTATATACCATAAACAACAACCAAAGAAAAAAAAGTCATCAAATCGGTCTTCCAAACTAAGACTAAAGCATTGTTGTCAAATTATCTTTCACTCCATTTTAAGCACCTTGCTATATAGAGCATATGTTATTTCTCCACCAACATGAGGACTTTCTCACTCCATCTACTATGAAACCCTTCCATCTAGAGGACTTATTGTTCTTCAAACACATTTTCACCACCTTGTTTTTGTCTTTATGTTGAAGTCAATTCTTAGTTTTGTGACATAGTGGACATCCAACATGTCCAAACTTCTCTAAATTCTTTGCACACCTTTGTTTTTGAAAAAAAAAATGCATGGCAATGCTCTTACTATGTATATATGGAATGAATTGATATATTGAATTGCAAGTTGGAACATGACATTCTATGGTTTTTAAGTTATTCTTGATATATCTTGAGACTAAATTTTTTTTTGTGGTTTTTGCAGATTCTTAGATTCAAATATTGTAATGATCTTACTGTTAGTAATTTGACCATCACCAACAGCCCAAAAGCTCACATAAGGATAAATAGTTGTGAGAATGCCACATTTTCTAATATCACCATTCATGCTCCTGGTGACAGCCCTAACACTGATGGATTTGACATTTATGCTTCCAAAAATGTCTTGATTGAAAATTCCACCATACAATGTGGTAAAACATGTTTGAATTTTATATACATGAATCAAATTTCAATGTTGCATGGTTTTAAGATAATTACAACTTGTTCAATTGTGTCCCCAAAAAGGTGATGATTGTATTGCCATCAGTGGTGGCTCCTCTTACATCAATGCTAATGGAATTGCTTGTGGACCAGGCCATGGAATAAGGTTTGTTTATATAAATATTTGATGGAATTATCACACACTTACACATGACATCAAATTGTAAAATGTTTCCTTGATTAATTAATATATTTGTTACTCCCAAATTTAACAAATCTCATCAATTAACATGAACAAATTAATCAGCATGGGCAGCCTGGGCAGAAACAACGCTTATGATACACTGGAAGAAGTTTATGTAAAAAATTGCACCTTCACAAACACTGAAAATGGAGCAAGAATTAAGACAGTCCCGGTAAGTAATTTAAGGGTGGCTTAGTCCCCTCATCACTTGCTTGTTAGATTTTTCTTTTCATACACTTAATTTTCATGTGTTTTTGTGAATTATAACATCTAATTAAAAAACATCTAACTGTGAAATATTTTATGCTATAAATATATTTTACAGGGTGGATCAGGTTATGCCAGAAAAATCACTTTCGAGAACATCACATTAATACAAGCTAAGAACCCAATAATTATAGACCAGTACTATGGAATAAAACCAATGGTATTCCCTTAACTTTTATATTGGTATTATATATATGTGTGATTTCAATTTCTTTTTTCCAGTTTATTAATGGTTATTAGGGTTGCATTTCATATTTGGTGTACTTAGACTGCAGCATTGAATGTGAGTGAAGTGATATTTCGAGGATTTAGTGGAACATCTGCAAAGCAAAATGCTATTACCCTGAATTGCTCCTCACCAGGTTGTTTCGACATTGTATTGGATGATATTGACATTGTCTCTTCTCAACCAGGAAAACCAGCTTCTTGTTCTTCCAATAATGCTCACGGAACATCTACACATACTGTTCCAAATTGTACTTTATTATCATGAATTTTGTTACCTTCATATATGCGTGCAAAATAATTTTATTTTTTTATGAAAATTACTACAAGAGGTATGACTTAGTTTATAAAGGTTATAAGGAACTTCAATGGCTTATTTACTTTATTTTATTTTTTGTTATTTAATTTATTTTATCTCCATTTTCAATTTTACAAAATATGCTAATAGTCAACTCTAGTAACTAAAGAAAAATAGGGTTCTTATATTGGTTAGTTTGGAAGAATTGCCAAAAAAAATAGACATTTAGTATTAGTAAAAAATCGATATTAATAAGTAAAAATTGATAGTAATTAAACAATGTTAGATTTCCATTACACATACAGAGGACTCTAAAATTGTATACGCCGATTCATTAATGTTGACTTTTGAATGTCAACTCTAAGTAGTGTCCACTAATTTTTAAATTTATTTTTAATTAAAGCAAATTATGTATCGACTAAGTCGATGCATTACAAAAGAAATAAAAATTACTGACGAGACAAACTTATCGGAAACATCTAAAATTCATCGGTAAATTGTTTGTATGTAAATTTATTGACGGATTTCTGAGTCCGTCGGTAATTACCGACGAATTTAGGATACCGACAGACTCAGAAATTCGTCGATAAAATCGTTGATAATGATATTTTACCGACGAATAAAATTTCGTTAATAAAATTTCGTCGATAATTTAACTATTTCTTGTAGTCATGTTAATGCATTTTTATTTTAAAATTTATTAGTTTTATCTATTTTTTCTAAATTTATTAAAGCAATTATATATCATCCTGCTAACCAAATTCAGAAATTAAAGTTTGTAATCTTTTATTTATGTTTCGTCTATGTTTGTCTTAAGGATATCTCAGTTGTTTTTATTCGAACATTGCTCTTATACTGCCTCAATGTGACGTCTTTTTTGTAATATATAAAATATTAAAGATTTTGTTAAGTACTATACCATTTCTCATAAATATATCAAAAAAGAAATATCACAAATCTATAGAGGAAGTGAATTGCAACGAAAATGGAAAGATAGAAAAATCTTCGCTTACTAGATCCATAAAAAACTTATCATAACCTTGGCAATAACAGATCCAAGGAGATAAAATAATACCAAGGTATGCAAAATATGATGAAGGTCCAAGCATCTACGAGACAAAGCTTAGTAGATCAAGCATGATATTTGTTAAAAAAGAGTTAAGAATACAAATTTCAACCGAAGTTGGACGAATAAATAACCCAAACAATAAATGAAAATTGGTTGAAACAAGAAGATCATTATACGAATGATATTGAACTAGTACAAATTATAAGAACGTAATACTTCAGTTCTATTGTAGACGAAAAGGTTAATAATACAAGAAGGGATGGAAGATCATTATGTAAATAAGATATGAAGAAATAATCAATTCTAGAGTGTTAAAGAATAAAACTTAAAATAATTATAATGAAGCAATTAAGAAGCACCTGTTTCCTAAAATCATTCACAAGTTGAATAAACGAATGAATAAATAGCTTAATGAAAGTTGGTATGACAAACTTGACTAATAGAATAATATATAAGTTAAACCAAGTAATAAGATTCAAATAAATTAAAAGTTCATCTTCAAAAGTTAAGACAAATAAAAGATTCCTCTTAAATTTGATGAATTAGAAAAAAACTTTTAATGTTTGGTGATTAAAAGATTACATTTATTTAAGGGAATAAAAATTAGTTTTTTGAATTTGATTTCATTTATTAAATTCTAAGCACAAATTGTAATGATTTTTAAAAGAATTCTATAGGTTGATAACTATTTAGAAACAATCAGAATCTTACTTAGCAGAGCAAATAGTTATACCAAATTATTATTTTTTTTATCTAGAGAATCAATAAAAAAAATATAGAATGTAATGGAGAGGTAGCCCTGACAATTATTCCTTTTTTTTTTTTCAATTAAAAGTAATGAGAGACTTCATGTACTGTTGTTAACAATGGACATGTCTCCATCAAATAAACATGACTACACACAAGATCTGTACCACAACTATATTGTCCTTTAGTAAGTATATTTCCCAAAACAAGTTTCACCAGTTAAGTATGATTTAAGGATTTGTTTTTTAATTACTTAATTTGTATATATCTAGGTACAGGTACTAAAGTTACCTCATTCAACAACTCAATAAATTTCAAAAAATTGTGTGTTGCTATCAGTTAATTTTACATTTTTGCAAGATATTATACAATCTTTTCATGATATTGTTTTTTGTTTCAAGTGAATTTTATTATCTTACATTATTTTCAAACTGTATTGTAAGTTTTATTCTAAGAGAATTTGTAATGTAGAAGTCTTAATTAAGTATCTTAAAACTAAAATCTATTTTATAAACTTTTTTTAACAAAACTAAATTATATTTTGAACTATATAATTACTTTTTCTGTCAATTATATTGTAAGATTGATTAGGTACAAGATGAGTTATGTTTTTATAATAGAATTTGAACACTCTTCAAGTATTTTTCAAGTGTTCCCATTAATTTCATCTTAATTTGGTGTGATTGTTAGGTAAGGATTCAAAATGGTCCCCACTTTCTTGAGTAAAGTTTTCTTATGTGTAAAAAGTGAGAAGAGCTACTAATGAATAGAAAGAAGGTTATCATGAATCAATGAATAACAGGCATTCAAAATGGTCCCTCTTGAGTGAAAGGTGCAAGAGAGACATTAATGAATACAAAGAACGTTATCATGAATCAATGGTAGGTATTCAAAACAATCAATTCGTGAGTAATTTCAAAAGCAGAAGTTCCAGATGTTGCCCTTGAGACTTGTTATCTTGATTAAATGTCACGTGCATGAGACAAAACAAATCAAATCCCAGTCAACAAATGTACGATGGTAAATAATCATTCATGATATGTAACAGAAGAAAAAGAAGCCAAAGATTCATGCTTAAACACAAGCATATCCATGGCGGATATGGCGGAGCAGCTTGAGAAGCTTCACATTGCTGTGTTTCCATGGCTAGCATTAGGTCACATAGGCCCATTTTTTGAGCTTGCAAAACTCATAGCTCAAAAGGGTCACAAAATTTCTTTCATTTCCACACCTAGAAATATCCATCGCCTACCCGAAGTGCCTGAAAACTTGCAATCTTTGGTGGATCTGATAGAACTGCCACTGCCTAGTGTTGAGAAACTCCCAGAAAATGCAGAGGCCACAAGTGACATTCCTCACCACATCATTCCATACCTCAAGCTGGCTTTTGATGGACTTGAAGAACCTCTGACCAAGTTTCTGGAGACATGCAAACCCCATTGGATGATACACGACTTTGCACCGTATTGGTTGCCGCCAATATCTTCTAAGCTTGGAATCTCATGCATCTTCTTCTCTATTTTCACTGCATCTGGTATGTATTCGTTTTTCGATTATTATGCTAAAGAAAGAACTGTGGCGAGCAAAGATTTTCCTGAAGAACATTTTGAGACAAATGAATCGGGGGTTTCGGACGTCTTTCGAGTCCTTGAAACTTGTAATGGTGCTCAAGTTATTGCAGCAAGAAGCTGCATGGAGATTGAAGGAGAGATTCTCAAATTGTGGCAAAGTATACATACAAGACCAGTGATTCCAGTTGGGTTATTGCCACCTTCACTACAGTTCAGTGAAGACAGCAATGATGAAAACTGGGATAGCATCCTTAATTGGTTAGACAAACAGGAAAAAGGGTCAGTGATATATGTAGCATTTGGAACTGAAGTGACACTAAGTGATGAAGACTTTACTGAAATTACTATGGGAATAGAAATGTCTGGTTTTCCCTTTTTTTGGGTTCTAAAGAAGCAAAACACCTCTACGGTTGAGTTGGAGGATGTGCTTGTGAATAACTCAGAAAAGGGTTTGGTGTGGAGAACATGGGCCCCACAGATGAGGATTTTGGCACACAAGTCTGTTGGGGGGTTCCTGACTCACTGTGGTTGGAGTTCAGTGATAGAGAGTCTACAAATTGGGTGTCCACTTGTTATGTTGCCCTTCCAAAATGAACATTTTGTAGTTGCTAGGGTTATGGAGGAGAAAAGGGTAGGGGTCACAGTACAGAGAAATGAGCATGATGGGAAGTTCACCAGGGAATCATTGGCCAAAGCATTGAGATCAGTGATATTGGAAAAAACTTATAGAAGTGAAGCAGATGAGATGAGTAAGATATTTGGAGACAAAGAACTGCACCAAAAATATGTGGATCAGTTTGTTAATTATATGGAAATCCATAGACCTGTCATGAAGGATTAGCCATTCTGCCATTCTATTATACCATACAAAATAAGTAAATAATAATGTAAAACTTTCCTTTAAGATGAACCTTTTCACATAGGTACCTTCTTATCAATTTCATATTACTTAAATTTGTCATGAAGATATTGTATTGTAGATAGATGTGTAGATGTCAGTTTTTATTAGTCACTTGTTTAAAAAAGAACTGGTGTAGTATTTTTTTTTTTTTCTTGTAATATGTTATGCAAAGTTTGTGTTATGGTTTATTTGTACTATGTATCAGTTTCAACTTTGTTTTATATTGGTTGAGTTCCTTGTTAGTGTTAGAAACCAACTGCATCTGTGATATCTTCAATTATATGAGTATTCTTTCACAATTTTAAGGGTGAATTTCAAATTTTACTGCAAATTAAGATTAATTAATTAGTTATATTTGTTAGTGTGACTTTATCTTAGAAAATTGTCATTCCCATGTTTTAGGTCCCATGGCGAAGTTAGACTCTTTTTACATACATTTTGATTTAATGTTGAGTATAATGTTGGAATATTTCTGTGTTAGGAAGCCTTAGAAACTAGAAAAAAAAGAAGATTAAGTGGTTAAAGAATTTTAAAAGGAATAATTGAAATATTATATTTAATTTATAGTTTAATTTCTTAATATCTGTTGATAACACTTGTAGAGTTATCTCTTAGTTGTTATGTTTTTAAGCTACATGAACGTACTATTCTTACTAAGAAATGGAATGAAAAGTAGCAACTGTTATTTTGTAGTCTTTCTTTAGTTTTAATGGTAGATTTTAGATTAACCTAGTTTTACAGTTTACAACAAAAAAAAAAAAAAAAAAAAAAAAAAAAAAAAAAAAAAATTACAAATTTTTAAAAAAACAAAAAAAAAAAAAAATGAAAAAATTTAGTAGTGTGAGAATAAAACTACATTTA
>Ga0123340_1007561_pt1 | contig 10369 bp, 7 predicted proteins | sample SirMexnodulemix_FD_89961 | JGI IMG/M metagenome (GOLD analysis project Ga0123340, IMG submission 89961) | Root nodule microbial communities of legume samples collected from Mexico - Siratro Mexico nodule mix | ecosystem: Host-associated > Plants > Roots > Nodule | place: Mexico: Nepantla...
CTACATAATATTAGTTTATTCATGATATTTTTATTGAATTATGAACCTTACTTTCCACTATTTTGATAAAAAAAACTTTTGAACTTTAACTTTTCATAATAATTACAATCCAAGAAAAAATCGATATATTAAATGAACTCTTCCTTGAATTCTCATACTTGAAAATATACCTTCTTGCATTCCTATATCTTTCTTGTCCTTTGATTATTGTATCTGACAACAATTATTCTTATTTATAAATATTGTTACTCCGAGTATGAAGTGTAATCAAATTTAATATACACATACTTTATTAATTATCTTTTCTTCTCTTAATCTCAACTTTGTTAACCTCCTTTCTTCATATCGTGAATTGTTGTCGATAATCATAAAAATGCTTTCAATTAGAAGCATGTCATGTCATATTAATTCAAAGAAAGATCAAATACAACACCAATGAAGAATATGTAAGAGAGGAAAGAAAGAAGTTAAAGAACAAAAACGAAAAAAAAAAAATGTTCTTTGAAATTGTTTCATTGGAGCATTACGACGAAGCGTTACTATCAACTTTCTATCCTCCAATCTCTTGTTTTTCAAATTCTTTTGCCCTGTTACTTTCTATTCTTCATTTGGTTTTGATTATTCAAATATCTTCATAAAAATCACGAAAATCGCAAAAAAAGAAAAAAAGAGAGAGGTGGAGGAATGTTTGGTAGAGCAAGGAATGGCTTTTGTGCACTTCTCTCTGGTGTGTATAACTCATGATGGTAGGGTTTTGGTTCACCATCTCAGCCTTACTGTTTCTCATCACTTTGTGATATAAGTTTCAATTATTTCTCCCTACTCATATTTCAATACTGTTTGTATATGAAAGTTTTGAATTTTGTTTTAAATTTTATATGCATTTAACTTTTGACTTTTGCTTTTTCATCAAGACAATATCTTTATGCATGGAAATTTTCTAAACAAAACGTATTCTAAAAATATAGTAGTACTATTCATATAAATTAAATAATGATTTAGGTAAAAAACTACCTTTTATCTTTATCTCTCTTTACTAACACGTTATTAATGTGAAATATTTATCAATTCTACAAATTATCTGACAAAAAAATAAACTACAACCAGTTAACATTCGGGGAATTCTCATGTTCTATTAATATAAAACAAAGATTTGACATGATTTATGATTATAATAAGATCGAAAATCAATAATGAACAAAATACTTTAGACAAATCTTGTATATACCAAAACGAAAAATCATGTTTGAATAAACATGATAATTAACAACGACGTTATAAATTAGCACTGCTTACACTTTATTAACTACACTAAAATATGCCCCTGGCAAACAAAGGTTTGGGATATTTGAATTTAAGATCTGTTCAATGACTCTTGCCTAAATAATTACAAAAAAAAAAGTATAAATATGATTGTTGTCTCCTACTGATAACAATCGTGATTAATTTAAAAAATACATGCATATGTAATTTATATAAGAATAGGAACAACACAAGAAATTGAAGGGTAAAAGTATAATCATGCAGGTCATAATATATATAAAAGAAAACTCAATAAATGGAAACAAAATGTTAATTTTACTAATAAACTTATTATACTTTTCAAACAAAAAAACCTCATTTCTCTTACTATTCATTAATATCAAAGAGAATATTAAAAGTACAAATAAAAAAAAGTAATAATTAAAAAGTTTAGATATAGTCATGTTTTGACTTTTTTTTTCCTAACAGGCTACAATAAGGGAGCAGATAGAATATAATTTTCTCCCTTAGTTTTTTTTAAATATTGAACAAAAAAAAACAACTCTAAAGTTTTGCGACAGTTATCTTATTAATTTCTTCATAAATTAAATTGTTTTAAAGTATGTTAACTATAAGGTTAAATGATTTTAAACATGAATAGGCATCTTTTACATTTCTTTCCACATAATATCTTCAAATTTCAATCACGGTGAATGTGAAGAGTAAAATCAATGCCTAACTAGGAAAAAATAAAATCTCACAAAAGTAAAGCTAACAAATTATCATAATAACAACAAACTATTTAACAAAAAAATTCGTCTTGCATATTATTTACTTATTATCATTTTTCTAATGTTTTTATCTGTCATAAATATAAGTATTTTTCTCCGATAATTGTGGCCCATTGGATTATTATCAGTCATTGAAATTAGTCTTGTTTCAAAATCCTCGCTTATTATTCGCATATGTTATGATAAATAATTAATGATAAGAAAATTAACTAATAGAATCTGCACATACAAGCCAAGCAGTGTCTTTTTTTCTTCCATAATAAGAAAATTAATGATAGTAATTTGGTGTTTTGTGTTGTTTCTAATTATAAGACGAAATTGATGGTTGGAAGAAAAAAAAAAATCATCCGGATACGTCCTTTAGACATATAAATAAATTTTGCTCATATTTAAAACAAATGAAGCTTAATATTTAACCTAATTTAAAACAATATCATTATGGCATAAACTAAAAGCACGAATGTGACTAAACTTGAAAACTAATTTTTTATATATATTTTAGTAACTAAGTAGAAGAAAAAGTTGATAGTATACTAACTAAAAAAACAAGAGGATATATAGGATACTTAGTTTTTGTTTACATTGTTTCCCTTCAAACAAGTTAAAATGCGATTGTTTTTGTGGATCCGAGTGTATTGTGCACTTTTCAAAAGATGAAGATTTTCTATGAATTGAGTATGCAGATGGGTGACATTGTTCAAATTCCTTAAATGTTATATGTAGCTTCCAATTTAACATAATACCGCAACTTATATAATCCATTATACATACCTATGATCAATTAGGTAGGCCTAACACTGAATTTTGTCCACATAATCAATAATCAATTATGTCTTTTTCATATTTAATTATTTAGGTAATGTTAACCTTGTGGACAAAAATTAAGCTTAGTTTTTAATTAAGGGAGGTCATAAATTTGTTTTTTTTTTAATTTAGATTGTAATATATAAGATAAGGAAATTATTGTAATTGAAAAAAAAAACAAATATCATTTGTATTTCTATTATTTTAAATCAATCATATACAATAACAAAATCTCTAATCATTTCTCATTTTTTCCACTCTATTTCACCAAATTAAAAAATAACATTTTTTATTTATTTCTTTCTCTTTATTTTTTTTTTTCACTTTTTCGCATACTATCACCAATTCCAAACAATAATTTAGCCCTTGTTTCTAAGGGCCTACTAGTGTACATGGAGGAAGTGGACAAATAGTTGCATTTTGATCCAGGTTTGGTTTCCTTCAAAATAGTTTATTTCCAAGAAATGTAGGTATAGATATAAGTCTTTCATCAACCTTTTAAGCCTCTAATAAATTGAGCGTAAAGTCAATGAGACAACCAGCCAATGCCACAAAGATTATATACTTCTATACACGTTCTGAGTGTAACATATTATGCTATTTCTTGAGAACTTTTTTTTTTTTTCTCATCTCTTATTCTTCTTTGTCTTTTATTTTTTATCATTTTATTTTATTTATTTATTAATTTCTTGAGCGTCCTATTCCATACAATTCAAAATATAAAAAATTTACAAATTCATTATTCTGACTATTGAGTCATCTTTCTTTATATTATTTCATTTTTTTATAATAACATTAGTTATTGTTAATATTTTAATATTTATTATTATTATTTTATAATACTAGTATTTCTAGTATTAATTGTTTTATTACTATTGTTATTATTATTACTATAATAAAACAAAAATCAAAATATCAGTAAAAGTATAACTTTAATCAAATTGAAGTTATACTTCTTGATACAACTTTTAATATAAAAAATTTAAAATAAAAATTATGTTTACAAATATGACATGACTAATTATGTACGCGTTAGATTTATAATATAACAATTATTATATTTTTTTGTAGTTTCTTTCAAAATAATATAATTTACTTTTAAAATTAATATAGGAAAAATTTATAAACCCTAAGCTCTGAGTCTTTATTCCAAAACCTAAAATTCTAAGTTAAAAGTGTTAAATCCTAAATTCTAATCCTTAAATCTCTAAACCCCTAATTCTCTATACCCTTAATTTCAAACTCTTAAATCCTAAACCATATAAAATTAATGAGTCTAACATTTTTAAATAAGTTACCATAATAATCAAATTAAATGTTAATAATGGGCATATATTATACAAAAGAATTTTTATTTAACTTTTATAAAATATAAACACCTTATTTATTTTTTTCCATGATTTTAAAGTAACAAATGTCTTCAGATTTAAATTTGGTTAACATATAATCTTTTTATCTTTGGCTTATTAGTTTATTACGTTTTTTATATATGGGTCAAGAGATAGAGCTTTCACGAGTCATACTATTTTATTCATTTTTTGTATTTTTTACATTTAATAATGTTTAAATTTGATAGTTTGACTAAATTTTGATATTTGTACTTCATTGGGCTTTCTTTTCATATTCGCTACATTTTGTCACTTTGTTTTTTTATCTTGTACATTATTTTGCTCTGGCTTGGAGCAAATTTAGCACTGGACTGAATTTTTTATTTTTGGGTGTTTAGTGCAAATTTTTTTTGGTTTTTATTGTCTTTTGCCAGATTTTAATGTTCTAATTTAAGCTTTAATTGTACTTTTCATATTGGACCCAATAACCTCTTTCTTTCGACAATTGCTTCCTGCACCCCATCAAAAATATCATAATGTCAAAAATATCCTTTTCAGAATATTTAAAAGGAGAGTGATGCAGTGGATTCTGTTAAGTGGTGTAGACATTCTCCGACTACCGTGGTTGTGGGTGATGTAAAGAAAGTTTCTCTAGCAGCATCATCGTCAGTAGGAGGTAAGTGACTTCTATTATTTTATTACGTAGAGAGTGTAGTGCAAGTGGGTATAAGGTTGTTACAGTATTTGTATCTTGAAAATGGGTTTCGAAAAATGAATTCTGAAATGGGTTGTGCGATATGTGAAATGCTTTATAGAAAACGTTTTTCGTAAAATGTTCTTGTATTATAGAAAACTTTTTTCAGAAGAAGAGTGTGAGGATGAGTGCTTACGAAAAATGTTTTTCATAAGCACTTATCTTCACACCTCTTCTTCTAGAAAATGTTTTCCATAATACAAAAATCTCTTACGGAAAATGTTTTTCAAAATACAAAAATCTCTTACGAAAAATGTTTTCCATAATACAAAACCCTCTTACCAAAAACGTTTTCCATAATGTAAAAACATCTTACGGAAAACGTTTTCCACAATAATAAAATCCTCTTACAGAAAATATTTTTCATAATACAAAAATCTCTTATGAATCGTAAGGCATTTCTCACTCCCCACAACCTAGTCTTTTTGAGAAAACTTTTTCAAGAATACCCTAACTTCTTTTTTCTTCATTAACAAGGGTATAAATGTCCATTCACATATTCTGATACGGTATAGAAAACAAATGTGGGGGTTGCAGGAAGCAATTACGCTTTCTTCCTTAGTAAATTTGGTTTGGGCTTCGTTATGGACTGAAGTATTTTAATTTCGTTTTAGGCAGAGATCCATTTAAAGATGTATTTTTAGATGCATGCTTAATTAAAACCAAATTAGAACATGATAGATTCTAAAAATACATTTATTTCATTTGCCATTCTAAAAAATAGATTAAAACATTTATTTAATTTGGCATTCTTCGAAAATATAGAATATGATAGATTCTAAAAATTTATAAATTTATTACTTAAAAACCACACTAAACGAAACCTAATTATTTTGAATAGAATTTAGGTAACAGAATAATTCATATTAAATAAAATAAAACCTTACTTTATTTAGAATAAAATTTCAGTTTTTTCAGTTTCAGATGGGCTACTGTACTTTATGAATGTTTAGGGCTATTCATTTCAAAATTGGATTGGGCTGAAAACTATGGCAACAATAAGCCGCGTCTACGTGAGACCCCTTGTTGACCCTCGAGTTCTCTACCTTGAAACCCATCGAAGGGCTTTTTTCTTAGCGCCGTCTCTTTGTTCTTGTCTTTATCTTCTTGTGTGATTGTTGTTTTGCTTAAATACTAGCTAGATGGCGGTGTACCAACCAGAAGGGATTCATTTCTTGGATTCTTGTGAGTCAAGATTTGAATTCTTGTTGAGAACGAAATATCCACATTTAATATGTTATGTTATTGGCACAAGATTGCCCTGGATGCAGGAAACACGAGAGAAATGAAAAAGAAAAATGTGGTGTGTTCTGTAAAGTACCGAATTTCATGGCATTGCTAGTTTGGGTGAATATTGTGTTCTTTCTTGGTGGATTTTTTGTTGTATTTCACACGTTACCGTAGCACTTGTTGTAGTTTTCAAATTATGTTTCTTAGGGTTTCTTGTTATCAATCAGGATGCCCTAAAGTCAGTTTTTACTGAGTATGGAGAGGCAAGTCAATACCAGATCCAAGAGGTTGCTGGAAAAGGAAGTTATGGTGTTGTGGGTTTTGTCATTGATACTCACACAAGTGAAAGGGTTGCAATCAAGAAAATTAATGATGTTTTTGAGCATTTATCCGATGCCACTTTGATCCTTAGAGAAATTAAGCTCTTGCGGTTGCTCAGACATCCTGATATTGTGGAAATTAAGCATGGAATCTGACTTCCATCAAGTAATCAAGGCCAATGATGATCTTACTCCTGAGCACCACCAATTTTTATTGTACCAACTTCTTAGGAGCCTGAAATATATTCATACATGTATTATATATCCTGTATGAATACACAATTTCACTTTATGCAGAGAGATAGTTTGTTGAATAACCGGGTTTCATTTCAATTTTCTCCATGCTAATTTAATGCTCAGGGCGAGAAGTACTCTTCTTATCTATTGCTTGGAGCTGGGAAAAATTGCTTGTAGTTTTTGAGTTGTAAGACTTGAGGTTCTTTCAAATGCCAGTGAAATCTCAAAATTCCACAGTTATAGAAAAATCTTTTGTAATAAACTGTTAATCCCAAATTCCTTAGAGCTTTTATACTCTTAGGTTTGGGCCACTACCCCTTCCTTCGATATGACTTACCTCAATTTTTTTGTCTGTGAAAAATTGATTTTGCTGTAGCATTTTGAGGACCAACTTGAGGTGTCTCATATAGTCCTCTCAAATTATATCAATGTCATAAAAAAAACCAACACAAATCTCCTCAAATAGGCTTATAAAGTCGAATTCATGGTGCATTGAAAAGTAACAGGTGTGTTAGTTAACTCAAAAGACATCACCAATGCATCTGATGGGTACGACAGGTAGGCTTTTGGATGTCTGAGCTACGCATTTGGATCTGGTGATATCTAGATCGCAAGTCCACCTTCAAAAAAACAACATGTTCCATGCAGCTCGTCTAATAATTCTTCTATGGTATGGATAGGGAACTTATCTAGATTTGTGGCCATGTTCAAAGGCTAGTAATCCACACAAAACCTTCATTATCATCCTTCTTCTTGACCATAATCACCGAACTCAAGTAGGGGATGTTGTTGGGATAAACTACTCCTACTTTCAGCATTTCCGGCACTTATTTTCCTATTCCTAATTTCATCACATATGGATGGCTTTATAAAGAGAGAAATTGTTATATGGTTTAAGATCATATTCCAACAAATCTTTAGTCACACACATGTCAACACATTGGTGACTTGGTAACTCGATGACCAAGTGATTATCTCGTGATCAAGTGGTACCTCATGACTTGGTGACTTAGTGACCTGGTGGTTATCTCATGACCTGATGACTTGATTACTAGATGACCTGGTGATCGTGTAACCTGGTAAATAGGTGACTTGGTGACTAGATTACATGGTTATCAGGTGACTTGGTAACCAGGTGACTTGTTGATTAGGTGGCCTATGGAGTTGGTGACTTGGTGATAATGTGACCTGTTGACCAGGTGATCAGGTGACCGAATAACTTAGTTGACCAAATAATCAGGTGATGTGGTGACCATGTTATTTATGTACTTAGTGACCAAGTGACCTATGTATTTGGTGGCCAAGTGACCAATGCACTTGGTGGCCAAGTGACCAATGCACTTGGTGGCCAAGTGACCAATGCACTTGGTGACCAAGTGACCAATGCACTTGGTGACCAAGTGACCTATGTACTTGGTGACCATGTTATTTATGTATTTGGTGACCAAGTGACTTGGTAAGCAAGTGATCTATGTACTTGGTGACCAAGTGACTTATGTACTTAGTTAGCTGGTTACCAGGTGACCTACTGACTAGATGAGTTGGTTACCAAGCGACTAGGTGACGAATTGACCATGCGGTCAGGTAACTAGGTGACAACTAGGACAAGTGACCTTGTCATCTGGTAACCAGGTGTTGAGGAGACTCGGTGACCTGCTAACTTGGTGATCAGGTGACCTGTTACCTCGTGACCTACTGACTTGTGTACTTAATGACCTTGTGACCTGTCTACTTGGTCACCTGGTGATCTGTGTACTTAGTGACCTGGTGACATGGTTACCCTGAACTTTGTCACATGGTTACCTTGAATCCAGAACCTTGAACCCCAAATCTTGAACCGTAAACCTTGAACTATAAATCAAAACCTAAAATCAAAACCCCAAAGACCTAATGATTAGGTGACTAGGTGCTTAGGTGACCTGTGACCAGGTGACCTGTGACTAGGTGATCAGGTGACGATGAGACCTAATGAACTTACATGGAGAGATCAAAAAGTTGAAAAGGAAAAATACTAAATTGAGCAGTGACCTCCAAAGCCTTCGCCATGACTATATGTACCTCAAGAAGGAGTGTGAAGAGAAAATGAAGGATTGATGAAAAAGGAAAGTAGAAAAATAATATACCTTCAGAATTAAGCAAGACTTGTAGTCGTCAACACATAACGGACATTAAGAGCCTAAGAGCAAAATATAACTTCATCTTTTGTCAATTGAAAAACTTATATGAAGAAATCAAAAGAGATAAGTAGGAGGCATTAAAAAGGTTACGTGATCTCCAATTCAGAGTTAACAACGTGGAACAACAAATGAAGAAAACAATAATGGAATGCGAAGAAAGGATGAAAGAAGAGCATTGACAATGAGTAGAAATGGAAGAGAAGCATCAAGTCATGATGACTCAAGTGGAGGCTTATGTAGCTGAATAGGAAGAAAGATGTACAACATTGGAAGACATGTTTTTCTCAATTAGTTGCTTTAGCTAATGGGGTATTCGATGAAATCTCGAAAATGTTACTTGAAATCGAGTTTACATTGTTATTTTTCAATCCACCAAGCGAAGTCAAGACTTTTATGAAGCATTGCAAATGGTTGGTGAGGAAGATGAAGAATATGATTGCTCGTGCAAGAATATGAAAGCAGAAGAGAAGAATCGCCAACGTAATTTAATATGGAAACTATGGAGAAACTAGAGATTAGGAAATACTTTGCGAAATCGGATTTAGGGTCCAGGAGTTGATTATGCTTAGAAAAAGTGTTAGCACCCCACAATATTCCTCTTAAAAAGATACCTTTGCTTTTTTTTCAAAAAAACAAAAATTTAAATAAAAAAATAGAAAATAATTTTGAATTTTTATTTTGAATCTGACTAGGATCAACTTTACTCTTACTTATTTTTGTTTATAATGAAAAATTAAGAATTACACAGTTTTATATAATAAAAAAAAATGTTTAGTTGTGGATTAATATCTTTAATTTTGAAATTTAAGTAATTTTGTGATTTTACATCTTTTCTCTAGGTCATGTCCTTTATAGTATTAGATAATGCAAGTAATTATTAATAATAATATTGACGAGTCACACAGTTATATAAACTATATATTAACATTATTAACTATTCATGTGAATTTTATTTTATAGAGGAATAATTTTTTATTTTTTAGTAACAAATATTTTTTTATATTTAAAGAATATTTTGGGGTAACAATTATTAATTTTACACTACTGGGTTTGGCCCTACACACATAATCTTTAGGCTAAGTTGCAACGCAATACCGACAATTGTTTTTTCACAATACAAACTACTTCCTACACTTAGTAAATTTTTAATATATCAACAATATTCTTATCATTTTTATTTTAAAATTAACTTTTTAAATAAATTTTTCTCTCCACCCACAATTGAGTCACACGCTAGTGCAACTAAGAAAAAAACTATTAAGATTTTTCTTTTTTTATTGTCAATGTATATTAACAAACTTTCTTATAAATATTATGAAATATCTGTACTTTTTTCAACCAACACTGAATTTGTTATCATAAAACTAAATATTTAAAAATAATGTTTAATTGATTTTTTAAAAATAATCAAATAAGTTATAAATATTTTAACAGTAAAATATTTCATTTTAACAAATTAAGAAAAAATAAAATAAATAATTGTACA
>Ga0123340_1007562_pt1 | contig 10369 bp, 3 predicted proteins | sample SirMexnodulemix_FD_89961 | JGI IMG/M metagenome (GOLD analysis project Ga0123340, IMG submission 89961) | Root nodule microbial communities of legume samples collected from Mexico - Siratro Mexico nodule mix | ecosystem: Host-associated > Plants > Roots > Nodule | place: Mexico: Nepantla...
AATATATATATATATATATATATATATATATATATATATATATATATATATTTATTTATTTATTTATATTTATAGAAGTTGTCACTATAACATAGAATTTGCATGTGTTTAACTATAAACCAAATGCTAAAGGGTTTATGGTAATAAACAATAGAACATCTGCTACGGAAAAAATATGACGCTGATAATGTAAGAGATGGATTTGTACGACGTGTATAAAAATCCTATATTTTCGAAAATCTGTCTTTTTATTGTTGTTGAGTTCTAGTGAATGTTTCGGGTAAATTTTACCACAATATATTTGAAGTATTTGAAGTGTTGTGCAAGCACTCAAAAGTAGGGTATTTGCATAGTTTTATCTCTGCAATATCTCACAGTTTAGGTAAGTTCTGATTTAATTTGCATTATAAAAGGAAATGCAATTGTAAGAAATAAAAATTGAGATGAAAAAAATATTTTACACGAGAATTGCAATGGAATTTGTTCTTCTTAAAATAAGCATTCTATTATACAAAGTATATAATAAAGAAGGAAAATATGAAAAAAAAATATTAATAATAAATTACATTAGAATTGAACCTTGAGCCTGATTTTTCAAATCCTGAATTTTTGTACATACCCTTTGTTTGCAGAATGAGAATACTTAGCAGAAAATTTGATTCCAGAAAGTGAAAAGTACGAGTATTAATTTTGTTTAAATATTTATAGTAATTTTCTTTATTACTATTGTGATCACATGCACATACGATTTATATCGGTTCCAACCACCATTCCCTCAACTATGGCAGTAAAATTACTGCCCCCACAAGAACCATAAATCCTTCAAACATTAAGTAAATGATGGAATCCAAAGTCATTATTATTTGATACAAATTACTACACATTCTCAAAATCAAGTTAACTAATAATCTCCAAATTAAAAATGGACAAAATTTATTATAGCCACAGGCATTATCTGGTGATATCTTTCTATTAGTACTCTTATCATTTTATCAAAAAATAGTAAATAAAAGTGAACATATTTGTTATAGTGTCTTGTGTTTCTCTAACTGATATCTTTCTATTAGTACTCTTATCATTTCTCTAACTGTCTTGTGTTTGTCTACAGTGTTGCAAGTGGCAGAAAATAGGATACTACATACAAAAGTACTTAATTGAGATGCGGGTGGACAAGTAGGTGACATTGTGCATCTTTTTATACTTAATTTCGACTAAGATTTTGGAATTAGCCTAAAACATCTCCAAAACATAAAACAAATAAATCAAAATACTCTTTTATTTATAATAATTAGAAAATTTGGCTAATAAAAAAAAAAAAATCATATATATAGTTTCAAATATTTAAATTTTCAGCCTCGGACAAAATCTAAAATTAGACAGTTTTAACACCGTTATCATAATTTTCACGCTGTTAAATGGAAACTATAGATTCATAACTTAAAATTAATTTATATGTAAGTTTAAATTATTTAAAAAGAAAGTTAACATAGAAATCAATAACTACATATAAACTGATTCAAAACTATTTTATCTTGTATTTACAGAAAATTTGATGTAAAGAATTGTGAGGTTTGGCGTGTTAGAAGAGGCTCTCAAAATTGGATGACTCTTCACCACAAAGCAGAAAAGCGATTTTGATATCTAATCTGAATCTTCTTTTGACAAAGTAAGACCGTTAGACGTTGAAGTGCGACTAACCTACCAGTCCAAGTAAATCTTCTTCATTACCATTCACCAACTTAATATATATTCAGCTTTAACGGATTCAAGACAAAATACCACTACAAAAAGTTAAGTCCTTTCTTTTCATCTTTTTTTTCACCCTATATTTCAATTCTAAAATACTTTCTCAGAATTTGATTTTTATGTTTAACATGAAAACTGGAGTTCAATAACACATATTAGTATTTGTGATAGATATAAATGTTCTTGAAAAAAAAAAGAATTGTCTCTATTTACTCTGAGCTACAAATATTTGATATTAATCGACTATGAATAAACTCATGTAAAAGAGTATGACACGACCTATAACTTTGAAATTATAAAATAATAGATCTTTGAATTTTTTTTATATATAATTTTTTCATTTCTTATTAATATGAGATTCAAATTTTATCTAAAATCATCAATATTTTGGCCACAAATCATCAAGAGTGAAATTATAATGGGAACTCTATAAATAATAATTCAAAGCCATTACATTATTTTATAATTTGGTTAAATTGCTTCTGTATTTTTTATACGTTTTTTATATGTTCTTTTTTCTATATTTCGGACATACTAATTCGAATTATTAATTTTCTAGTATAAACTGAAGCCTATATGTTTAAATATAATGTTTCTTTTAAAAGTCTTGCAATACGCGAATTAGTTATTATTAAATGACAATTTTTTATATTTAAAATTTTATTCTTTTTATTGATAAATTATATTTGTCTATATATTATTGTAAAACATACATATAAAATTAGTTTAAAAATTAAACATGAAAAACTGATAATGTCACATAACACATGCACAAAAAGATACGAGGAATTTATTCATTAACATATAGCATTATTCTTATGAATTGCATTTTCTTTAAATATATATAGAGAGGTAATTTGTTAATATTTTTTTCGATTGATCAAACAAATTTTTTATATAGTTAGATCAAATACAAGTTCTCGACTACATTATTCGTACATAAATAATCACTGTGTGAATGCAATCCTATCCATTTTAACATGTGATGACTAAAAGTTATTAGAAACAATATTATTATAATATTTATTTATGGACAGCATTGAATTTAAAAAAATTCCATTTTTATTTTAATACCAAATAAATACTAATTTAATATAATTACATTCGTCACATTACCACGTATATAATGACGTAATTAAATTTTTTATTCATAGTCAATTAAATTCGATTAGCTCGGATAAACTATTACCGTAAAATTCAAGTGTTACCAATTAAAATAGAATAAAATATATTATTTCATTAAATATTTTAAAGTAAATTATTTACTCGTAATTCTTAATTCAAATAAAACATTAATTATTCAAAATTTAATTACATATTTTTAAGATCATTTACTTTTTAGGAAAATAAAATCATTATTCCGGAGTTATTTTAAGTAAATAATTAAAAGAATGAGAATAAGTAGTGGTATAATATTTAGCATTATACTACTTAATCTCAAAATTGTATTTTTTTTTATCCCGCCACCCCAGTCCATAGATTTCAAAATTGTATAATTAACAGCATGCCAATGTATTTATAATAATTGATCAATGTTATCTTATATGTGAGAACTGGTTGAATAATTAATTAATTAGAATAATTGATCGAATTATTAAATAGAAAACTAATTAGGTACATTCTTAGATTAATCATAGAACTTGATTACTTAATGGAATTGTAACTAAGTTTTTGATTTAGAAGGGCATGATGAGTTAGGCAGCAAGGCATATATAACAATCTAGAGAAATCTCAAAAGCTACTTCTTCGGTGACTGTAAAAATGGTTTCTATTCAAATATTTTGTGCATAAACCCTAGCAATGAAAAAGAAAAAATCATTCTTAAATTATCAGTTGATGTATGTCCTGACAAGTGCCAAACAAATTAAGGTGCATCCTTTCCCGTGACTGAATATACAATTTCAGTGTTCATTTTCTGTTTAATTAATGATATAGTTATTGATAATGTGTCTATCAAAATATGTGATTATGCATCATCACAGTGTTTATCTTATAAGTTTATGATATTATTAGGTAAGGATAATATAAGTATTACGACTTAAACAAGGAAGTGCAGATGCGACTTGTTGTTGAGGTAGCTTGTTATATATATATATACCGAGTTAGGTATAAGTCCATGATTCATGATTGGAGCATAATGAAGCTGTTTGTCCTTATATATATCTATATGTTTTGTTTAAACCTAAACAACCTTGTTTCCGTGTCTACGATGGTGTTCTTATGAGTCACACTGTGTGGTTGGAGACATCATCTTCTTCATCACTTTCTCTGCTATCATCAATCACGTGCCTCTCATTAATACATATAAATCTGGTCTTCATCTCCCTCACTTATTTCCAGAGAAATTACATTTATAGTTTCTTTTTACCACAGTTATTATATATATATATATGTATTTAAAGTTGGATGAGAAGAATAAACTTACAATAATAAACATTAGCCTATGCAACAACAAACATAATACTACAATGTACCACTTCTAATAGTTATTAGTTAAATGAATACATTAATGTAGTACTACTCTTACTAAAGTCAACCATGTAGGACTTAGTTGTTGGGAAATAAATAAATCTCTTCATCAGTATTCAAAATCTTAACTCTAGTTTGGACGTGAATTGTAAAGTTACACTAAGTCAAAGAAAAGAAATTTTATTGATACCTTAAAGAATCTTAAGTGTTTCGGTCTTCAAAAGAATCCCAACAAATTGATTATAATTAAGAAGTTGATAAAAACCTGAATGATTTTCTTTACCACTATATATAAAGTTAACCTATTTTGTTTATTTTACACTGCTTTGAGTGTTTAGATTCTCTCCCTGTGTGTGCATTTTAGAAGTTCCTGAAAATGTTCACAACATAAAAGTCCCTTTCTTCAAAATCAAATTAAACCCACAAATCGCAAAACCTTCAAAATTAATAAAAAAAAAACTTTGAAGACTCACCTAGATTGAGTTGGGTTTTAGGTTTTATAAAATTACATCATGATTAACGGCACACACGATGAACAAAAATAAAGAGCAAAAAAGAAGAGTAAAAATGAAGAAGAATAAAACTCAATCTCTACAAGTAAAAAATAAGAGCAAAATAGATCGAAAATAAAAATTGAAAACATTGATAAATAAATGTCGATAAAAAACCAATCATTATTGATAAAAAAAAGGAAAGATTGAAAATGAAAATAAAAAATAAAGATTGAAAACAAAAAAAAAATGAAAAATAAAAATTGAATACTTTAAATAATATCAGGAATGAATTTGGAACAAATAACAGTTTGCATAGAGCATATGTAAGTTAAGGTGTTGTTTACGTATTGCGATGATAAAGTGAAAAAAACAATAAAAAAAGAAACAAGAGATTTATTTTAATTTAAATTAAATTCAGTTTTCAGTTTTAAAAATTTACTAAAATAAAATTCAATTTTTAAATGTTATATTTGAAAACTATTTAGTTTTTATTTTAATCAATTTTATTTTGCAAAAGTTTAATCCACTTTAGAACTAGTTCAATTCAATTCAGACTTTTTTGTCCATTCCTAGATATAGATAAACTTGTGGAAATATCTCTTAGAGTTGCTTTAGATTTTGGAATAGTTATCCCAACCTAAACATTGAAGAAGGAGATGCAGACAGTGAGTGGTCTTGGGCGGTTGATTCCTGTTATCTATGTCTTTTTCCAAAATTTGGCATATCATTCGTTACTTTCTCCAAATAAAAGCAATATATAGACACCAAGTTCTTCGTATCAGTATACGAAAATTGTGAATTAGACCCAATAACCACCATTATTATACTGTTCAAATGTTTATGATTCATGACAACGACATTTACTTAACGGTAAGCAATGAAATGCTAAGAACACCCTAAGTCAAATGCCCTTAACCTATCATATCACCAAAAAACAAAAAATTCAAACCACTCACAGTTATAACCATTCACCACCACCACCACCAACACAGCAAAACCACCAGTCCAAGTCAATGTATATATCCATCTTCATCCTCTCTCCTTTACAAATATATATCCATCTACCCTCTCTTTTGCCATTTGTCAGAGCTTCCACTCCCTTTTTTTCCTCTCTCATCACAACCTCGTACGACTATGAGAAAACCTTGTTGTGACAAAGAAAACATCAATAAAGGAGCATGGTCTAAGCAAGAAGACCAAAAGCTCATTGACTACATCAGAGTTCATGGTGAAGGTTGTTGGCGTTCCATTCCCAAAGCTGCTGGTTAGTGTTATACTCATGAGGGTTTATCATTGGAGAGAGTTGCAATCTCAAGAGGGTTTTGATACAGTTGAATGATTTTGAGTTCTAAAGAAGAAAGAGTTTCATTAAATGGAAATTCATTCAACTGTTATTAGTAAGAAAATATTTCTTGTACAGAAGAATTTCTTAGGATACCATTTTTTGTAACCATTTGTCATCGTTCAACATATAGGGTTGCATCGTTGTGGCAAAAGCTGCAGGCTGAGATGGTTAAACTACTTGCGACCAGATATCAAACGTGGAATCTTTGCCGAAGATGAAGAAGACCTTATCATCAAACTCCATGCCCTCCTTGGTAACAGGTAACTTCAATGGCCATATTTATACTACTTGCTATATCAGTTATGAAAATTGAATTAGAACTTTTTCATTAACAAATATTGTTATATCAGAATGCATAATTTATTAATGCTTTCTCATCGTTATTTATAATAAAATTAATTTCAGTGGTTGATTATTAGAAATTTTTGGCAAAGAATTCATCTTAATTGGATGCATATGTCTGTAAATAGGTGGTCACTCATTGCTGGAAGATTGCCTGGAAGGACAGACAATGAGGTGAAGAACTATTGGAACTCTCACATCCGTAGAAAACTAATAAAGAAGGGAATTGATCCAAATAACCACAAGCCACACAGAAGCTTTTCTCATCCTCATTCTTCTTCTGCAGCAGAGGGTGCATCAACATCCGAGTCCATGAGAAAAGACCCTATCTTCAAATCCCCAGTTGCCGCCACTCATCATAGGATTTCCTTCACAGAAGAAGAATCAGCAATTATTTCATCATCCACTTTGAATCTTGACCTTACAATTGCCTTACCTTCGTCTATGATTGATGCTTTTGAAGAGAAGCCAATACAAAGTTCCGAGTCCACCAAGACACTGGACATGGAAATAGATCTCAACTGTTAGCACATGTTGGCAAGTTATTACCAGTAGTAGTAGTAGTGCATGCTTGTTACAGAATAATTTTTCAAAAAATATTCATTTTTTAAAAGCACTTAAAAAGAAGCTTTAAGATTTTATTATCTCTTTAAAATAGGTCGAATTCAATACACCAAATGCACTACAATACTAGATAAGGGAATTCAAGGGAAGATTGTTGGAGGATTTAACATGAGTTTTATATTTCATGTAATGGAAAGTGTCCTTTGTATATTCATATTTTGATGACCTAAACTAGGTTTGGTCCATGTGCATGTTCCTGCAACATAGTCCTTGATTATAAATAATACGGAGAAAAATAACATGCAAATCTTTTAGTTTTTCCGGAATGGAATTCGTACACTTGTTCATATATGGCCAAAAGCAAAAAACATAATGAGCAATCAAGTTATCTCAATGAATGCAAGATTTCCATTACGATCAGAGTTAAGTAGTCGGTGTAATTTCCATTCAGTTTCCAAGTGAATGCTATCTTAAGAGTGGTGGTTGCAGCTACCAGAAGACTCATGCAAAAGCTGTCTGACAGTAGTACTAGATATTCTACAAATGGACCTAGCTTCTAGCTACGATTCCTTTCAGAGTGTAATATTTGAAAAAGAAGGAAGAGTAACAAACTCAAGTTAATTTGAAGTGATCTCATGATAAAAGGAAATATTTTGACTTTTCTCTTTTGATCTTCTTTTAACCAAAAGATGTAGATATGTAATCAATATAGTTTTCTAATAAATAAATTAATGATTTTTTAAATACACGAGTCTTGTTAAGAGTTTTGGTTGGTTATAATAAGTACATCAAAAGTCTTTTCCCAATCTTAAAGAACATAAAAAACTCAAGGCGTTAATTGGTAATAAGTATCAACTTTTAACAATTAGATAAAGTATTTTTTTTTATTGAAACATGTTTATGGAAAATGAAAAGTATATGTAAGAGGTACTATTATAGTAAGTCCTCATGAATTATAAAGGACTGATGTAACCAATTGTGAAGTCAAACCAATTACTAAATCTACTTGTTCTTCCGTGAAGACTATTTGATTTCTGAAAGACCAACTACATCAAATAACCACCAATATCAGGATGAACATCCAAAACTTCTTAAAGTAATGTTTATCGTGCTTAAAGTTAGTTCGTGTACTATTTTCTTGGCTTTTTGTTTCTTGTCCATTACGCAGAAGTTAAAAGTGCAAGCACAAGGCATAATCATGCATGTAACCTGAACATCTTCTTTTAATGAGGCAAGACCTTTTTCGTGCACTAACGTTTCTAAAGTTAGTTCTGCATTCGATATTTGTAGCAAAAATCAAGCACGTGTGGTTTAAAAGGTTTATACATGATCCAAGTTAATTAACTGATAATCTTGAGTTTAAATCTTTATACAGAATTGTAGCTTCGTTTGTGTGCTGCTGAATCAAAGGAAGGTGGTATGAAACAACTTAGATTAACTTTTCAAAAGTTTAATTAGGCAAGAGGTTGGTATGCACAAGCTACTGCAATGATCCAACAGAGGCATCTCTAGTTTGGAGCATTCTGGTTTTGGTGTACGATCCTCTTGGAGCTGTGTTGGAACACATATGTCTCATAAATATGCTGCTGTGTGGATGGGAAGCATAAAGCCCAAGCACAATTTCTGAAAGGAGGGTATCAATCATTGATCGTCGTTGTACAACTAATTATCGTAGTGCTATAAATCATCTAACAACAAAATACTCCACTTTAAGTGATTTTCCAACGAGTCTAACTATAAATCCAATTAAAGAGTGCTTGAAACTTATTTACAACCAATAAAATTTAACAATAATAATAAAGTAAATGAAGATTGTTTGAACATAACTTCGAAAAACAAAAATGAAAGGATAAAAATCAAATTAAGTTTCAAGTTCATTTCACAAAGGATTGTTAAAACTAAACAAGAATTGTTATTAGAAAACATAATTAAATAATTTCAATAACAAAAATTAAACTAAAAAAATCATACCATCTAATGTAGCCATGGTTAAGAATTAAATTTGAGTTTAAGTCTCACATTGAATAAAAATGAAAAATTTTGGTGCGACCTTTATCTCGTTCTTGTCTCTTGTTTGAGGTCTCTCCAGTTTTCTCTTATTAGGAGAATTCGAGAGGGCATAACCGGGAAGATATCGTAAGAATGAAAAATGAGTCAAAACATATAAAGGAATGACATCACATTCAACCCAAAACCTTAATGCAGTAGATTTATGGGTCTTCTTTCTTATATATTGCTCAACTTACTTACTCATTTCTATCCAATATAAAACTTAGACTCACACTTCAATTTTTCCATCACACCTCTCAGATTTTCCCAACACATACATTAAAGAATAAAGTTTTAGCTACATAAAACCTCAAAGTTTAAGAACACAACGAAATAAAAAAAAAAAAAAAAAACTCTATTTTATGAACTTATTTACGGTACAGGAACTTGTCGAAGTGTACCTAGGATTTTAGAACTAACAAACAAACTTTTTTATAAGCAAAAATACTATGACCGTGAAAGAAGATAATAGATGACAGAAAAGAGAAATGCTTCAAATTGTGTATTTTGAAAAAGGGAGAGAACACCTCCTAATAATTAGAGAAGAGTATTAAGAATGGGATATCCCATTCAAATATAAACATTCTAAACCAATAATACAGATTTTAATAGGTTTTAATTATGTTTTAAAAAAGTTTAATGAATTTTAATAATTTTGCAACTGTTAATTACAACATAAAACTCCCTTAGTTTCTATTTATAGTTTCCTTTTCATTCACATTCAGATACAAATTTGTTTTTTTTTTTATAATTATCAATTATCTTTATTAACAGATATCTTTATTTCATATTTGTTGCAAATTTTCATTCTCACTCTTCTTCCGGATATTTTACTTTCAATCTTATTCCAATTTTTCACATTGAATTTTTATTCAATTAGACCAGCACAATTGAATCTCTGAGGAGAAATACTAGAGAATATTTGAAAAAGACATATTTAAATATTATGTTTACTTCTTTTAATAAAAATAAATAATTCTAACAACTTCTTCTCATCTTTGTATTTTGTCATACTTTCTATAGGTTTATATTTATTTTTCTAGAAGTCGTGATTTTTATATACAATTTCATTTTTTTAAAACGTACTTATCTACTTCTGTCTTTTCTAATTTTTTTATACTTTTATATTTTTTTTTCACTTTTCTCAGAAGTTACGATTTTTTTAATGGATACTTCTCTGTATTTTCTTAAATTTTTCTATCAACATACTTTTATTTTATTTTTTTTAAATTTGATTAATGGATTTTTCGAATTTTTTTTATGTTTTTCTAAATTTTTATAAAATCGTATTTTTTTATTTTGAGATATTTATTTTGAGACATTTATTTTGATAATTTAAATTTTTTAGTAATTTTTATAT
>Ga0123340_1007563_pt1 | contig 10368 bp, 5 predicted proteins | sample SirMexnodulemix_FD_89961 | JGI IMG/M metagenome (GOLD analysis project Ga0123340, IMG submission 89961) | Root nodule microbial communities of legume samples collected from Mexico - Siratro Mexico nodule mix | ecosystem: Host-associated > Plants > Roots > Nodule | place: Mexico: Nepantla...
CACAAAAAAAAATAAAAAAAAAAAAAAAAAAAAAAAAAAAAAACTAGTGAAATACAAAGAATCAATAGAAATTAATTTAAAATTTATGTGCTACGAACCACTTTTTTTTCTTTTTCATACGGTATGCCCCGACGATTTCCTAATACAAGAAGGGGCCATATTAAAAACGAGTGTCTATGTTTACATTTTAGTGGATAATTTCTTTGTAAACTATGGAGTACCTATCAAGTTTCAAGGACGCGTTCTTTCTGTAACTCCATACTTTTTCCTTGCACCTCCTTAAATCAATATATCTTTAATAAAAAATTAAATAAATCCCAAACCTCTCATCTCTTAATTTGAAATACAATGATATTCTAAATTATATAATTTAGAATATAAACAAAAAGTTGTATTTTAGATCAGAATATAAAAAGTTTATATTTGGATTACAAATCCGAAATACAAAAATTATATTTCTAATTGTATTTTAAATTGTTCAATCTAAAATATAAAAAGTTGTACTTTAAATTGTATAATTCAAATTTCAAAAATAAATTTCAAACTACATAATTCAGAAAAAATATTTTTGAATGGAGGTGTATATAGGAAGAATGCGTTAGTTTTAGAAAGTTTTCTTTCACTAGTATGCTCCATTTTGATAGTGGTGCTTATGTATACATGATGAATAGATTATGAATTGTTAAATATACAATACCGTATTATGTTAACTCTTCAAAGTAATCAAGTCAAGACATATTGATTGTAAACATTTTATAAGCAAATTAAAACAATTTCAGTGTCAGACTATCTAACACCAAAAAGATAATGATATAGATAGGGGAAGTTAATCCCAAGTCATCTCCAAACAAATTCAATAGTAAATTTAGTCAATCAACATTTAAACCAAACTTATCTACAATAAGGAAAAATTAGTAATAACAGTAAAAGAAATTAAAGAGAGAGTTGAGGATTGTTGTATAGGAAATTAAAATAGATAATGTAAAAATAATAAAAAAAATATGATAGGTTAGTAAAAGAAATTAAAGAGAGAGTTGAGGATTGTTGTATAGGAAATTAAAATAGATAATGTAAAAATAATAAAAAAAATATGATAGGTTATTATTCTTTGGTTTTGTTAAGATTATTATACTTTAATTCTCTTAACAGAGTTGAACTCAATCAACCAAACATCAATCAAATCTAACAAAATCTTATAACCAAAAACAAAACAAGCGTTACTAATACACTATATCTCACATAGTCTCCAAAGTGTCTACTTAATGAGATGTATGTTTTTTTTATCTCTTGACTAAGTATATAAGAAATTAATTAAGACTAAGCAAATTAAATTAATCAAGAACTCTAATTAAGGTAAAACAATTGAATTTTCAACAAACATTAAAAGTCAAATACTTTTCCAAAAACATAGATTTCAAAAAGACCAACAATATCACACAATGAGGATGTAAAGAACAAAACTTTATTAAACAGAAATCTTAGAATTCATTATGAAATCGCAAGAGAATTCTAATAGAGTCTATCAATTAATGTTTGATTGCAACTTCTTTTATTGATAATGATAGAAGTTATTTATTTTATTTAAATTATAATTATTTTATTGCTGTTATAAATTATTATTAATATTGAGATTTCTTGGTTAGACTTTTTGTGGTTTTTTTTTTTATATTTGTAGGAATTATCTTTTAATAACTCCAAGGCTTTGTTTGGTTGGAGGAGTAGATTTGAGAAGATGGATTTGAAGGAATTTGAATGGATTGTGTGTGGATGATAAGGTTGTTTGGATTAATAGATAGATGATAAGATTTGAAGGGATTTGAAAGGAATGTTTGTGAAAGTTTGGAAATGATTTGATAGATGTTATAGATTTTTTTTATTTTTTAATTGATATATTTATGAAATTACTAATTGACCCTTGTGAGGGTGTTTCGTAATTTCCAACTCACTTATTAGGAGTGTTTCGTAATTTCCAATTCCATCCTTTCAAATATATTCACATGAGTGAGGATCTCATCCTGCAAATCCTCTGCAATTCATTCTCTCAAATTAATGCAATCAAACAGACTTGATCCACAACAATCCATCCTCTTAGAAGAGTACATCCACACAAATTAGTTCAACCAAACAGAGAGACTAATGGATATTACTATAAACAATTGTAACTAACATCAACGGAAAATAATTAAAAAGAAAAGTTTTAACAATATAAATTTAAAAAGTTTTATTTCTTCACTTCTATTCCTTTGTGGTCTTAACCCAACTATTGCCACCTCCAAACTGTGGCATTGTGACATCTGCCTACTACAACCAATATGACGTTAAAGTTAGAGTATGTTAGGAGCATGGGAAAGAAGACTTATGTGGTATAGTCTATCAATTATGGCCTCGTTACTAGATGACTTGACTTGCTCATTTTGCTAATAAATGGTTTATAATTCGCAGTTTACTATTTATAAAACCTTTCAACTAATTTATATCCTTTAAAAAATTATTCATTTAAGCTTTGTCTGGTATGTTTTAGTTTTTAAGTTTTAAATTTTTAAAAACAAAATTAGGTTTTAGTTTCAAGTTTGCAATTTCAATTTTGATTCAGAGAGAGAGAGACAGAGGAAGAGGGATAGGTTTGGTGAGAAGGCACAATGTATTACAAAGTGAGTTACAAACTTATATCATCAATTGGAAAAACCTCTGTCCAAAAATGAGGTAACATTGTTTTCAAAGTGTAAAAGAATAATTTTAATCTAATTTTAATGGAACAATGATTACTTTCAAAATTGCATGTTAAAACCAAAAATAGAAAACTACCAATTATCTGGCACACCCAGTTAATTAGTTAATGTTTGGAGAGAGAGAATGATTATGGATACCAATATCCTCCAAGTAACAAGAGAGATAAATAATTTATCTAGTTAATTTTCAAAGTTTATTACTTTTTCACTAATTTTAGAGAAAACAATCAATGTACCAAACAATTATAAAAGAATTCAAAATAGGATTTGAACCATATATACCCCATAAACAAATACAATATAACTTTTAGAATTTGAAACATACATAACAAAGTATAGCATACAGTACATTCTTAGTATCGCTATAACAAAATATAATATTCTTATGTGTTGTATATAAGTATAAATTAATTAAATAGATTGGTTGCCAAAGGTTGGGTTTAGGATTGTGACTTTCTGAATTTGAGGGCATCAAAGCGTGCAGTAAGTTCATCATAATCGGGCAATTTGGGATGAACACGATGAATGCTGCTATCCTGTTTAGCCATAGATGAGGGTACCGGTGGTGGAAGCCGATTAGGGGGTAAAGTAGGAGGAGGTTCTTCTGCTTCAATTTCTTCATCACAATCTGATTCATCAAACTTAATATCTGAATGACCAGAAGTTGGATGGTAGCTGTGCCTCCTATAATCATTTCCACCATATTGGGTAGGCAATGAATCCTCACTTTTCACTTGATCAGATCTTGGTAAACTCTGTGACCTGTACATTTTTTCCTCAGTTGAAGAAGGATTGTTTGGTTGGAAGGTCACAGAGGAAACATATGGTTGAGGAGCTTCATTATATTCCTTCTTAGCCATGTAAGCAGCAACTTCAGCAGCAGCAATTGCCTTCTTAGCTGCTTCAGCTGCTGCTTCAGCAGCAGACCTAGAATCTTCATAATGCACGGTATCCGTTTTTCCACCACCTGATAATCTGAAGAAAACACCAAAAAATCCTATTAGAGTAAGTGTAAATGATAATATAATGAACATATCTAATAGGGTATCACCTTCTAGCTGGTTTATTTGATTCCATTGACACGTTTGTAGAAGGTTTCACTGGTACGCTACTTGCACTAACAAAAGTACGTGGCCCTTCCTGATGACAGCGAAAAAGCCTAATCATTAATCAAAATTGTTACAAAGCATGATAAAGTAAGGAAGATCAAGACACAATACGTACAATCGGCTCTTCTGGAGGCTTGAGAAGTTCTTTCTCAGATTCTGTAGTATCCCAATCAATTTGATGTTCCTTAGCTATTTCCTTCAACACTTTCAATTTTACTTCACCAGGAGGTGTTCGTACTGAGAGTTTTTCGATCAACTAAAATCCATTGCAATTCATAACACTTCTATGAATACTTTTGAGGATTAATAGAAAATAGGTAGTTTAATACAAACAAGCATAGAAATTCAAAATTGCAGTCAGCAAACGGCTAACCTGGCGATTTACACCGCAGCTAGGTCTAAGATCAACAGCTGCAGACACAAAATCTTTCCCATATTTCTTCTCAAAGATATTCTTAAGTGACACAAGTTCTGGAATTTCAGAGCATCTAGGGGCTGCAAATATCAAGCTAGCGATTCCTTCTTTCAAATCTGCTGGACATTCCCTGAAATAAGTAGGATTAGCAAATCTCAAGTCTATATTTGGGAATAACAAAATTTCCAAATACTGCACCTTTGCTTTGCAATGATTGATAGTCTGGCCACGATTAGTTCGCAGAAGAGTTCAATAAACTCATTTGCAGCCAAAACATTTTGCTCTCTCATGACATGCTCAACCTGCAATGAGAATAAGTTTTGGTAAATAACGAAAAATACATGTGGCTTCATCTTGATAATATTATATAGATCCATTAGATTTATGTAGCAAGTTCCATTGTTTAGCTTTATGTAATTAGAGAAGGATACCATGATGAAAAGCTTATTATTGGAAACTAGAAATTCTGACTTAACAAGTGGCTTGGCCTATTTTAGTATAAAGATGTTCACGATGGTGATAAAAAATGGGAAAGAATCTTCGTGATAAAAGATATTATTAACCGCCCCATACTACAATACTCAGACTTGTTCTGAAATAAAAACTTATCTCATTGCAACCCATCCTAACCCTTTCTTAGTAGCCTTAAGCAATTAAAGAGATCAACATCTATGACCTTAAATTTGAAACAATCGATTACAAGTCAGAAAATTTCACGTGTACAGACATAAAATGGATTGGGCTTTTGGTCATTGGGAGGCTTTGACTCTCCAAGTACTGCATAAAGAGGTGTTGACCCTCAAACTACTGCAATGTTCTTTATTTGTAATTAAGATTTACCCAAAATAGTTTCTATCAACTAATGTCAAAGCTCCAGCCTTGAATGATTCAAGTGCTGCTCAGGGTTCAGCAATAATGAAGGAGAAGCATGTTATTGGGAAAGATGACGGAGAAGATAGGAAGTTTCAGGAGAGAACTAAGACAAAACAGAACAATAAAATACTACGGTTTGCAAGCAAAGACAGTTTAGATGCAAAGAGACCAACTAAAATATGAAGATCCAAGAAAACAAACAAAAAGAATGGGGACAGAAATTTTGGAAATGAAGACAACCGGCATTGGAGAAACCTAAAGCGGTTACCAATCAAATACACAAAGATACTCAATCAAAAATCGTCACTCAACCAAACCTTAAAAACTCTGTCCTCAATTCCAACTAACACAAACATCTAACATCATGGTTACCTTGAGTGCCCTCCAAAACTCTCCCCAATCATCAGAAACAAAAATTGTAGATGATACAAGATAGATTAAACCCATAATTTACTTCACACTTCCAACAAATTCTGAATTAGGTATAACGTTACCCAAGCCCAACCAAGGACATTCTTAATTTGGCACAAGTAGCACATTTTTAACTTGATCCTGAATATGAATTTGGTCCCACATTAGTAATGTAAAGATCAAGTTAAGAATGCATAAAAGAATCCAAATAGATAATGTTTCACTGAGATAAAAAGAATTCTCATTTTTGTATTGTTAATATAAAACATAATAAAAAAAATTGTATGGCTTTGTGTTACCCTGATACGAGCCGTGGCATCTTGACCAGACTGAAGAAGAAGAGCAATGTCTCGTCGCATCTGCCTCACCACCACCTCTCTTTTGTTCCGCAGCAGCTTGATCCTGGCCACCGCCATCTTCGCTGCCGTTTTGCTGCACAGTAGAAAGCACAACCACTCATTGGGTTATATAAGCGTCGTTCGTAACGAGAAGAAGAGAGAAAAGAATAAGGAAAATGCAGTACCATTTGGAGGAATTGAAGCCGAGGCGAAAGAGGGTAAGTGTAAGTTTGAAGATCCTCTTGGTGCGTGCGGAGGCTTCGCTTGCGACCGTCATGGCGAAGTGGAGGAGTGAGAGGATAGTGAGGGTGGGGTTTAAGGGGAGAAGACAAGAAAAGTAACGGTCTTCTATAAAGCGAACAAAATAATAAAAATAATAATAATTGAAAATAAGAGTTAGAAAAGGATTGAGTTTGTCGTTTTATTTGGAGTAATGGGAGCGTAGGAATGAAGGAGTACGAGATTGTGGAAGAAATATAGCCGTTATGGGAGGGAAGACGTTGAGAGTGGAAGATAGCTTCGACTGGAATCCTATGCAACCAGGTCTTACCTATGACAACGCCAACACAATAACCTAGGGATTAGTTTAATTAGATAAAAAAATGTTTCTCATGTAATATAAAGGAAAATAATAATATAATAATAAAAATGTGTCTCATATTTTTATAATAATTATAATTTATTTAGATTTTACTTGCGGATTTAGTTATGTGTTAATGTTTTTGTGTTTATTTTTAGTATAATTAGGAAAAATTTACTTGTCCCGGTACAACATGCCTCTGTTATGCTTCACTGAATATTGTCTGATTATTAAATATAAAAATATTATTATATTTAATTTTTTTTAGTATTATTTTATTATATAATTCAATTTTTTTATACAAATATATCCTCTCTTGAGTCACAAAGTTAATATCTATCATAAAATAAACGAGAAACCAGATAGAGTTATATCTATCATAATAAAATTAATGAATTTTCTACAATCATTAAAAGGAAAATAGACCATATAAAAATATTAAAAAATTAACATGTAAGTAATATTTTTCTCAGTATCATTATCCATAATTTGATTGATTATGTGTATATATAACAAATCAACAAATTTATTGTATTGATTGATTTGTATATATAACAAATTAACAAATTTATTCTATAACAAATTAACTCAAATTTATAATATTGATTGATTACATGTATATACTGATGATATCTGATTCTTTAATTTGACTATGAAAATAAGGATAGGTGTGTAGTTATTTGTTCCTTTTTTTATATTCATTTATGTTTTAAATTACTATAACATTTATTATTAAGTAATTTAAAAGAATTATCTGGATTGTTCTATTTAGTCATTAGTTTAAATTTTATTTGAAAAATTATTTATTTTTTATTACATAATTTTTTATTTTTTTCAATAATGGTTTAACTCTTTTAATAGTTTTCTTAGATCTCCAAAATATTTCTTTTCATTACAATTTTGCTTAATTATTTTTGTGTGATTTTGTTTAAAAATATATTATATTTTAGAAAATAAAATTTTCAATTTTATTGATACAAATCAAATCGTTTATATAACTGCACTTATATTTTACTTCTTTTAATATTTTTATTTGTTTATTTTGTTATTAGTGTAAGAACGTAACTTTAATTATTTTTTCTAACACTACGTGTGTCATTTACTATAATATAATAATTTATCATCATGAATTTTTTTTTTGTCATCATTCAATATAGATTTAAATTCAAAAGGATAGAAAATGAATTTCGACATTATAATTATTATTAGTTATTTTTTTCCTTCTATGCGATTTCGTTCAAATTAGAATTAAAAGAAAGGAGTAAAGAAACATTGCAGATATTATTAAACTTGATTATTTATTTTCCTTTTATAACTTTTTTAAAAAAAATTAATTTTATCAATTTTGTTTCATTGACTTTTTTTTTTCTTTTTTATGTGTTACTTATGTTAATTTGCAAAGAAAATGAATACATGAGATTAAGATTATAAGTACCGACTCTATTATCTTCAAAACAACCAACTCATTTTCAAGGTTTCAACAAGTCAAGTTCCATCATTCGATTAGTATGTGCAAATACATTTAGAAGTAATTGATGAAATATATCCAATAACACAAACAATATCTAAAAAACGAAGGCTGAAAAGTGTTGAGTGGCAACACTTTGAAAAGATGAAAGTTGATGGAAAATACAAAGTTAAATGTAAGCACCGCAAGAAATTGCTTAAATGAGAAAAAAAATAGGAATGTGAATATATATATATTCAAAAGATTACTTTAATAGGGGAAAAGGGAGAAAAATGCTTTCTTCTAAGATTAATGCGGCAAAAAGGAGTTGGTTTGTGGAAGTTATAATGAAGAAAAAAAGTCAAAAGGGACCTTGTTCTAATGATTATAATACATGGATATCCATTGTTTTTAACTCATTTCAAACTTCATTCATATAATACAGTAGAGTAAAAAAGAGATACTTGGTATATATGAAAATAGATGAAAAACAAGTTGGCATGAAGTTGATAGATGGATACAAAGAAAGGAAGAGTGCCAATTATGTTAGATATATGGATTGCAAGCAATAAAAAAAAATATTTCTATCACAACTTATTACATTAATGACAATTGAAACTTGCAAAATATCATTTTGAAGTAGAAATTTTTTATTTATAATATTTTTTAATAAAATAACTTTATTTGTACACCTCTTTAGAAAGCGTATGTGTCTTACCTAATTTATAAATTTATAAGTTCATCATTTTATGCTTTAGCACCTCATGTAGCCGATAGACTTTGCAATATATTAGATGATTGTTTGATGGATTGAAATATTGATACAAAAGTTCGTATTATCACTTTAGACAATTGTAGCACAAATGTTAGAATAACTAAAAAAAAATTAAAAATAAATTACAATTAGGAAAAGTAAAAAAAAATATTTGCTTCAGATACGTTCTTCTACACATACCCTTAATTTTATTGTGAAAGAAGGGTTAGCAATTGAAAGAGAAGGGATGGAAAAAAAAATTCAAGAAAGTGTAACATGCAAGACAACAACACCTACAAGGGTGCAACATGAGAAAACAACCAAATAATGATCAATTTCTTTCACCAAAGTTGAGTTTAGATTACCCAACTAGATGGGATTTTACTTATAAGGTGCTTGATATTGTCATATCTTATAAAGATGTGTTTGTTCCATAAAAAATATGAAGCTCAATATATTTGTTTGTTAACTGATTCATCTTGGAAATTTGAAAAAAAAAATGTTTGTTGGAGACTAACATTAATGACATCAAAACAATAATTTCTAACTCCAAATACCTAATTGCCAATGTCAAGGTCAAACTTGTAATAGATGATTGTGTTAAATCTTCTAATACAACCATTTGAAATTTAAATATGACAGAACAATGTTAAACAAATTTGGAAGTTATTAGACTGTCATTAATGATATATTAACAATTGCTTCAATTTTAGATCTGAGGTGAAATATGGACATCCTAAAATATTATTTTTATAAATGATATTATATTAAATGTGATTTAATATCAAACATGTGCTATATGTTTGATCTTTGAATATCAATAAAAAAAATGAAAATTATTCCTGTTGATCCACTTTATTGGAGGTGGTGGAAAATTATTAATGATGATATTAGTGAATTTTGAGAGTTTATGGCAAAAAAGAAAATATTTAAAACTTCATCTATAAAGATAGAGTTGGACAATTACTTTTAAAAGGAAAATTTGTCAATTAAACTAGATTTTGATATCTTATCATGGTGAAAAACAAATGTTTTAAAGTATCAAATCCTTCCATCAATTCTAAGAGATGTCTTAGCTTTCCAATCACAACTGAAGATTCTGAAAATGATTTTAATATTAGTGGTAAGATATTAAGTTCTCAAATTAGTTCACTTCATCATATTCCTCTAGAAGCTTTGATGTATATTAAGAGTTGACTGTCAAAGTCAAACTCATATTATCTAGATAAGTTACTCAAATTTATTAATATTTATTGTTTCTTTGTTGTGCTTGTCATCCTTATTTATGTGGTGTCATTGATATATTTAAGAAAAAATGTTTTGGGTCACATAATATGATAATATTTTCTCATAAGAAAAGATTTTGGATTATTCAATCTAAAAATTAAAAAATACTTTTAAACTTTATAATGTGAAATTTTCATCCAAGAAACAACTTTTAAATGGTACAATTTGGGAGTTAAAAAAACCTTTAAGATTTTACAATTTATAAGTAGAAATGACTTATGGATTTTGCATTCTAGAATTTTTTTTCATGCAAAACATACTTTTAAACTATACAATCTGAAGAAAAAATTATCAGGATTGCATAATTTGAAAGTTAAAAAAGTTTTTCAATTGAACAATTCAAAAATTAAAAATGATTTTCAGATTGTGTAATCCACAAACTTTTTATACTAAAAATTAAGTTTTAGATTGCACAATTCTAAGAG
>Ga0123340_1007566_pt1 | contig 10367 bp, 7 predicted proteins | sample SirMexnodulemix_FD_89961 | JGI IMG/M metagenome (GOLD analysis project Ga0123340, IMG submission 89961) | Root nodule microbial communities of legume samples collected from Mexico - Siratro Mexico nodule mix | ecosystem: Host-associated > Plants > Roots > Nodule | place: Mexico: Nepantla...
ACAACCGGATGGCATCTCCATCCGGTTGTCATTTGAACAAAAATGACAACCGGATGACCTGTTCATCCATTTGTCAATTTTTTTCAAATAACAACCGGATGGAACTGCCATCCGATTGTCATACAGGAGTAATTGCGGTATGAAATTTTTTTATTAGAGTGCAGGAATAACCTATTAGGATGCAGGAAGAATTCGTCCATTGGACTTTAATGGAGCTTTGTTACCACTCTAATTGGGTTGGGGCAAAAACTTCCTGCACCCTATCAATTCAAATTTGCACCTCGTCAATTTTTAAAATATTTAAAATACCTCTGATATTTTATTTCAAATTCACAGGAACTGTTTTCGAAATAGGTTTCAAAAAATAGTTTCTGAAACGTAAATTTTATATTTCAAAATATATTTTTGAAATTTCTTTTTGAAAAATATTTTCTAAAACAAAAATTTTACATTCTAGACCACATTTTTCAGAACCTATTTTCAATAAAACATATTTCACAACGTAAAATATTTTCTAAAAATTTCTAAAAGAACCTTTTCAAAACATCAAATTTATATTCTGAAAAACATTTTTTGAAAATAGATTCCGAAAATATACATTTCAAAAGCTATTTAATTATAAATGAAGAGTGGGCATTTTAGTTATTTTAGCGTTAGCAATGGGGTGTAGGTTAAAAATGACAAGGTGCAGGAAGTTTTTGCTGGTTTGGTCTAATAAGAATCAGTCCCAACTTGAGAACTAATTGGGTAACTTGGTGGATTTCTAAAGCATATTAATGAGAAATTAATGAAGGAATATTAATATTATTGGCCTACACATTTGCTTAAAGTCTATTTGTTACTAAATGATTATTTTTATGTTAAAAGATGAACAAACTAGGAGGATAAGGAACAATAGACCCTTCCAACACATTCTCAACAACCTTAGCTATTTATCTTTTAACTGATATTTATTCCAACTACTATAACACATAAAGAGCTAGTCCTTCTTCCAGTAGTTCTTAATATATCACTTAAAAGATTGGGATTTGAATATGCAAAGTTAACCAAATCCCCCACTTTTTTTTTTGTGCTAATGTAATTAACATATTGTACTTTCATGAACTTTTACAGAAACATTTACATTGCACCTTTGTAGACTTTTGTAAAATTTATAGTTTGAGGATTAATATCATAAAACTATATACTTTTAGGAGGTGTTTACTCCTTTTCTTTCTTTCTTTTTCTCGGTGCTGATCGCTGTTAGGTATCCAAGTGTGAGTCTAAGTCCCACATTAAGTAGGAACGAGAAAGTTGAGCAATATAAGAAAGAAGACCCACAAACCCAATGCCTTAAAGTTTTGGGTTGAAGGTGGTGTCATTCTCTTATATGGTTTGGCTCAGTTCTCATTCTTGTTTGTCTCCCCGGTGTTTACCCCCTCGAATTATCCAACAAGTGGTATTAGAGCCGACGATTTGTTGTTAGGTATCCAAGTGTGAGTCTAAGTCCCACATTGAGTAGGAATGAGAAAGTTGAGCAACATATAAGAAAGAAGACCCACAAACCCAATGTCTTAAGGTTTTGGGTTGAAGGTGGTGTCATTCTCTTATATAGTTTGGCTCAGTTCTCATTTTTGTTTGTCTCCCAACAATCGCATCCGACATAATAGAGGAATATCTTAAAGTGCACGAAGAATAATATGTTCTTGGACATTTTATTAACTTTGAATCAGATTAGACAATCCTAAAAGTTTAAACTTTGAAGAGAGTATACAGATTTCCTCTGTTCTTCAATCATATTCCCTTGTGGCGTAATTATTCAACAGTATTACTCTTGACAATATATTTGTTCTGTTTTTTCCACAAGAACCTTCAAATGTTAATTTTAACATATATGGTCATTGGAAAATTTGATAAAATCATTGTTTTATAGTTAAGAGTATGTCATTTTAGTAATTCACTTTAGAAAATTCTCCTTTAGATTCTGACTTTACAAAACGTTATTCATTCATTTTAGTTTCTTTCACTTCATTTTCCATTGTTGTTTAGCGCAAAAAAAGGTCCAACATTTTGTAAACTCAAGGACTAGAGTGAAGATTTCATATAATTAGGAAGTAAAATAGTCAGCATTTACAGTGTCAGGGATTACTGAAGAAAAATCTAAAACTTTCACTCGTGTCCCTCACATGTCTCACCATCAAAGGTAATTATTGGTAAAAGTGTTGGTTGCCTCATTATTTTCTTACTCGTTTGAGACATCTAAGTACTCATGTAGATGATGAAGTACTTGACATATTGGAGTGTGTTCTTATCAAACAAGCTTCTAAACTAAATCATTTTTATCCGAGTTCACAAACTTCAAGTAATTTTCAATCTTCTTGGCATGACTCTCAAGTTCTAAAGGGAAGCATTTCTTATGTGTTTTTCGCTTTCTCTCACTTGTGGCAATGGCAAGGTCATTGGGAAAGAGGTCTTGGATGACAAAGGCATGTACTATAGTCGAGACAAGCACTGTTGTTACTGTGAATGTAGAAATGAGACTCAATATTACACTCAGAGACTGAGTTACAACATTTGTGACTTGATTTGTGTAGGTTATGGTAGCAATTGCTGCAGCAGTCATTGGAAAAGTGTAGGCCCACCATGAGATTGAGAATCTGCACAATCACACACAATGTGTCAGAAAAATCAACATAATGGAATAGCCAATGTTATAGATATTAACAAAGAGTGTAGATTACTTGAGTCCTCTGAAAAGATTGACCCGAACAGCCTGCAAAAAGCATATGAAGTGAAACCAATATTAGCCCTTTTTTCTGGACATGAAAACTTTGAAAAAAACTATTGTCCCTATGCATATTTAAGCACTAGTGAGACAAAAGCTTACCAGGGTGAGATATAGGAACATGGAAGTGAAATAGAAAATCCGTGATTCAAAATTAAAAGAACCCTGAATCTTAGCCAATGCTAGAGCAGCAACACTAGGTGGTGCAACCAAAAGAAAGAACACTGGATGGAGGTCCCTGGGGATGGTCTTATTTGTTGGAAGCATCTGTGAGAGAGTTACAAATATCACCATATAGTGTGCAAGTCCAATAGTAAAGAAGAAAATAGGCCCTTCTCTTAGGCCCATAGATGCACCCAATAAGGCTCCCACAAAATTTCCAACAATTGATAGCATATTTGTTGGATTGGCAACCTTTGAGAGCATCCTTTTGCCTCCAAACATCCACTGTCCATAGATTTTGAGCATAAGGAAGAACAATGGAATCATTAGAATGTACCAAACTGCATGTGGCAATTCTTTGACAACTGATGAAGGAACTCCAAGGGCTAAGAACAAGAGGGCTATCCATGGGGCAAAGAAGAAGTTAACACGAACTGCATGATGATACTCGCGGCGAACTGCTTCAAAATACAGAATTATTTTGAAGAGGTAGATGGTGAAAATAGTAGCAACAACAGCAATAGATATAAGCCATAGGATGACATTTATTTTCGGAGTTATGTGAAGAAATTGAGTGGAAGGTGACGTGGCCAATGCTTTCCATAGAATTGCTTGACTGCTAACTCCAAGACAAATACCAAAAGATGAAACCGGAAATCGAAGAAGGAATGGCCACTTCTTGTCCTGAGGAAGCACCATCTCTTCTTCTGAAGACTTCTGAAGGAGTAAATCAAAGTAAAAAGAATAAGGGTAATTAGGAAAAAATGGTTTACTTATTTCAATACAAGACTCAAATAGTTGCAACATTAGCAAAAACTGCATTGAAGGATTTCTAGGATGTGGAATATTTGTTACACAAGAAGAATATGAATGCATACCTTAGGAGTTCGTCCCTTTAGACCTTTCAATGCTTTCAAGAACAAATCAACAGGTAAAGACTTCTTAGTGTTGCTTAAGTTGTTATCCTCTTTGTTCAAGCTTTTGATACTTTCATGATTCGTAAAATTCACTGAGCTTGCTGCCTCTGGTTGCACACTGCCGTTTGGCATTGATTGTGGCTTGGAGTATGTAGTGGTTGATTGAGAAACTTCTTCAAAATTGAATGGCATGTCGATAGATACCGAATGTTCATGTTCATCACCTTGGCCTCCTGCTATTTTGTTTTCACTTTCCTGTTTTTGGAAACAAATATCCTAAATTTTAATCACCAAAATGGATGCAGTTATTGTATAATACTTCTAGTTTTATTTAGTTTCACCATAAGGAACTAATCTCTGGTAATTTATTTTCAAGTTTGCAAACTCACACTAATGATAACTAGTCTTACTTTGAAAGAGGAGAATTTTTTCACGTCAACAGTTTCAAAGTTGGCTGCATCATTTGATATATGTTGAACTAGTGATGGAACATTAGGCAAGCCATGCCCTTCTGTTTCACGGCTAAGGTTGTTCTCCATGCTAGGCCTAAACCTGAAAGAGTATAAAAATTAATGAGTTTATTGCATTACACATACAAATAACTATTTCAGTTACAGAGGCTCTAACGTTAGCATGCATCGATATGTTTCGAATCTTAGCCTTATTACTAATTTAGAGGATACCAATGAAAACCTTGGATAGAGAAAGAGCAGTGCTAGTAATATGCACTCTTGGATACTCTTCATTAGGTAAAGTAAAATTCATATGAATCTTGTACTCATACTAAGAACTTATGTCAAAGTGAGCCTATTCTCTTCTTATGAAATTCACCAAAAACATATATATGAATGAGGATTTGAACCTTTTTACACTCTGTATCAGAGGCACAGATATACAGCTCAGGAAGCAGAAATTTCACAAGAGAAGAGCACACGCAAAGGAAGTTAGAAAAATTCTGCTGAGGAAGCAACCATGTGCTTCTTGAAGAAAAATAAAGAGGTGGAGAAGGCATGCGTGAGAGATCATGAAAGGAGATTATATATAATGCAAGACTAAGGTGGCCGTAGTATTGTTGCAGCCATTACGTCAAAAGCACTTTACTAGTGATAACAACAGCTGCTTATTTTGACAAATGCGTGGCCACATTAAAAGACGAGTATGGAAAAATTTTGGTTGGTCAGATTATGTCATACACCATAGATGAGTCCATGAATACAGTAAAATAACCATAGAAAAAAAAGTTAAGGATATAATATAATTAAGCTTCAAATTTCTAGGTCAGTGTATGTCTCAATTTTGTAGCCATCACCTAACATTTGAGTGACGTCAGGATTAAATATAGTAGTAAAATGGAACCAAAAATTTCTTTTTTGAACAGGGTCTCACCACTACCACTTAAGCTAACCCTTATTAGCAGAGATACCAGATATTGTAATATTCTAGTATTTTCCTCGTCATCTCCCAATACAAACCCAAAATGGACAAAAAATTTAATCCAAGAGATAAAAAGAATAGAAGTTTTGTAACGGAAGTTGCAAGTAAATGGATATTAAAAAGGCTAAAAGCTTTACAATAGTACACTATATAATGCAGTGACATACATTACCCTGGATCACTAGGGACAATCTATTAAAATATAATAAATATTATTACTATATAATATATAGATTTATATACTTTTACATCAATACCAGAATTTGCTACAATATATAAGTTTATCACAATACCTAAATTTAAGTGTACAAAACATAATGTTTAATATATTTATATATAATTCTAGGAAAATAGGAGTGCAATTGTCCCCTCTCCTTTTCATTTGATCCATCAGTGCTCTACTATGTTTACTGAAGTTCAAATGTTGAATTAAAGTCTTATATAATGGATAGAAATTAATAAAATAAGTAACTTATACTAGAAAACCCATAAATCTAATATTAATTTGTTTATTATGTGTGATGTAAAATTTATGTGTACCATTAACTTTAAATTCTTTCCGTAATATTTGTATAAAAAATTTGTCAAGGTCGTACGCCAAAGTCTATGGGTTAACACCTGTCATCTTGCACTTGCACGCCAACAAAGGGTTAAAGAAACAAATCTTTGATATGTTTTTAAGTTGTAAATTGGTATAACCAATGAAATAAACATATTGATTTGGACGCATAATAGAGTTTTTATGTTATCGCACTATGAAATTGGGTTATCTTTTCCCAAACAGAAGAACAGAAAAAAAAAATAGGGCATGGTTTTTAATCTTCTCAGTTTACTTTACACTGTTTAACAATTAATTTTTAGCTTATAAAACTTTATCAATTCTTAAAAACTATTTTCTTAAAAAAAAAAACAGAAATACAAAAGAGATGTTTTCTCCTTTTTCGCCTTTTTTATATGCATCTTCCAATAGAAATCTTGAACAAATTTCTTTGTTTATTGAGTTATTACGTGTCATCTTATGCTTTGATTTTAATTTTAAGACTGAATTTGTATAATTTTTTATATTTAATCAATTAAAAACTTTCCTAAATAAAGTTTCAAAATAATATTAATAATTAATAATCTTACCATACATAAAAATCTTCCATAGTTTAAACTTAAATTTTTAACTATTTTCCATTTTCTAAATTTTAATTTCTTTCATTACGTATCTTATAGATACTAGTTACATTATTATTACTATTATTATAAGTTTAGCAAATAGAGATGTTATTTATGAAGAGAAAACAAATATATATTCCGTTGCATGGACACTTAGTAAACAGAAATGAGGAAATAAATTTGTTGGTAAAACACTAATAACTGGTAAATATTAACACCGTGGCGGTGGAAACGATTTGGCTAAGAGGAATACGTGGACGGCTCCAGAAAAGTCTTCTGCACATGCTGTGAACGCGATCCACAAAGTTTTCAGTAACAGTGGTTACGGTTCAGATTTTCAAAGAAGATTATGTTACAGGGTTGGATGATTGTAAGCATCATTTGCATGGGTGTTTTATTCTTAACAAAGGAGATAAACCCCTCATATGTTTGGAGTTTTGCTTTCAGATATTTCAGTCTTGGTGTTTTTTTTTTGGAAAATGGAAGGCAATTTAATAGGCAAAGGATTTTACGAATTCGAGTTCCAAGCTTTAGATATATCCGACAACTACTTTGAGGTGGTTCATGGAACTTGTTTTCGGGATACGTTGCGTGTATTCGCTTAGCCACGTAAGTTTGTGTCTCTATGAACTCACCAAAGGGCACCATTGGGTTTGACGTAAGTTTGTGTCTTCTATGAACTCACCAAAGTGCACCGTTGGGTTTGGGTGTGTGCCTTACTTCTTGGGTGTTGGAGGTCAAGTATATTGTTTTCAATTGCTAGGGTTTGGGTTTTCCGTCATTCTTTGATGAATGTTGAAAAAAATTAGAGGACTTTTTTTTTTTTTTCAAGATGTTGGTTGATGTGGATGTAGAACATGAGTTACCAACTCAAGTTAAGGTCGAAAGACAAGGATTTGCTCTGATCGCTGATGTTGAATATAAAAGATTTTCGGATTTTTGTATTTATTGTTAAATGATTGGTCATTTAATTTAAAACTATATAAAATATAAAGAATCATTTAAAGTTGCTAAAAAAAACATATAAAGAATCATTTAAGGTTACTCATAAAATGTAGGTGTATCATGTTGAAGTTGTCAACAAACAACAACCTAAAGAGAGGGTTAGTACTGAAGATGAAAATAGAAAAGTACAATCTGAAATTTTGATGAACTCTGAACTGATGTTTTAAAGTCTCTTTTACGAAAGATGTTAACATCAAGATATTATAGCATATAGTAATCCATTTGCGGCTTTGAACCCTAGGATAGCTAATCTAGGTAGATAGTTTAAAAGCATTGATCTTAATTTCGGTCATGCTAAGGTGATAGATCATATTAGTTTAACTTTGGTGGATGGTATTAATGAATAATTCACTAATCATGAAAATAAACATTGATTATTCTTTGAGTCAAAGATACGCGGTTTCTCCACATGCTTATTTTCAGGAATTAAATATTCAAACTTTTATGAAATCAATCCAAATAGGATTGTTCCTACTAGTAATGTCATTGAAGAATATATAAAATTGTTATCTGAATTTCGGGGAAATAGAATTGAGGAAAAGGAAAACTTCGATTTGATCACTCCTTTCAAGAAATAGTTTCGAAATTCTAATAAAGGATAATGGACAGGGCAATCAAAAGAAAAACCTAATGAATATTTTTTTTATGGAGTTTAGGATATAGTAAACTTAAACACTTAATTTTTTTGTGATAAGTTTAAGCCTAAAGGATGAACTATATTTTATTTTATGTCAGCATTTTCCTATTTATATGATAAGTTTGGTTACTTAAATATTAATTTTTTTATTACATAAGTTTATCTTACTATTATCAGTTAGGTAACACCTTCTAACACAATGTAAATGTGAAGTGAAATGAGAAGTTAAAATAATATATGGATGGCATGGGTACATAGAGGGTGAAAAGGTTGGTGAGTTGAATTAATTATACGTATAGGTGAAGAAGGGCATGCATGCATGTAGATGTGATAAGATAAGTGAGTGATAGGCATGCATTTAAATGGAGTGCTTATCGTAATTCTGAAAATGAGAGAGTCAACATGGAATCGCGTTTACTCCTAAACTAAACGAAGGAGGCAGTAAAAATCACGTTTCTTGCTGAAGTAAGTGAAGAAGAATGTTAGAAGAAAGACCTAGGTAATGTGGGTGAGGTTGAGTGCTGTGGTGCTAAACGCACGCCTTCCCTTGGTTTAAAGCAAACAAGAGTAAATGATTAAATGTGTGAAAATAAAAAAATAATTACAAAATAAAATAATAAAATTGTTACATTCTAATAATAAAATATGTAATTAATTATGTATTAATGAGAAAAAGAAAAGAAAAGATGGTTCTTAGCTGTGTTCGAAAACGATAGGCATAACGCGACAAAGAAGAAGTTTGGGGTGTCTGTCGGCTGATCTCACCGTTTACTCATACCAAACAATACAAGTTTGGCTGACCATGGTGATGCTACATGATAGTTCCCTATGCAAACTTTTTTTCTCAATAAAAAATCATTTTTTCAGAAAAATTACAAAAGTTTATAATTCATTAAGAGTATCTGTATCATAATATTGAAATTTTTCGATTTTTCTGTTGATTCAGTTTCAATTTTCTTTTTAATAATTCATTTTTTTAATATTGTTGTAAGATTAAATTATATTTAAAGTCTACTTTCTTTCATTTTACATTTTTTATAAAAACTTTTTTCATTTTTTCTTTAAAAACTAAGCTTCAATTCCGTTAGTCGAGACTGGTTCCTTTCATCAATTTCTTTAATAATGGAAACACTTTTTTATTTAAATATAAACATTGAATATTTGTATATCGAAACGTTAGATTTTTCTTATAAACTAAAACTGCTCGATTTTTCTTAATTGATTTTCTCATCAACACTTTTTATTTTTTTAAATCAAAATTGTCTTTGATTTTACTTTAATCAACCAATATTTTTAATTGTTCAATCTATAGCGTTTAAATTTTTGACATCAACAACCCATGACTAATATCCGTTAAAATCGTTTCACCAGAAAGAAATGAAAACTTTAAACTTTTGAACAATTACAATTAATAAATCTTCGGCCAGTAGAACCGTCCCAATCAATTGAATTAGAAAAGGTTAAGATCAGAGCGACTATAATAGCATTGACCATAATTAAAAATTAATGCTACCCTACTTTTTTGAGGCCCACAATTGGTTTTAGGTGAATTTCATCATAAAAATGGACATAATTTTATAAGTATGTGAGGAATTCATGGTAAATTCTTTCTTATGGGCATATGTGTTAAGTTTTATAAATTAAACTTGATTAATCACAGTATCTTTACAAATGAAAATGTTCCAAATTTGTAAAAAAAACAGTAAAAAAATAGAGAATACATAAATTAAATGATAAAAGGAAAGTAAAAGTAAGATATAAAAATACTTGAATGCAAATCATCAAAATACAATGGTTATGAAAATTGAAGTAATCCATCCTTCTCCATAACTTAGTATTTATGTGGGTGTTTACAAATTTCAACTGTATTACATAATACAAATTTAATATTTATAGAGTAAATATAATAACTATTTATAGTCTCCTCGTAACTGTGTTGTAACTTAATAACTTTCATTCGATATTCACCACTAATAATCTTGATATTTAATCAATTTTCATTCGATATTTACCCTTAATAATCTTGATACTTAATCTTCATCGTTTATAGCCTTACTTAATATTTATTTTCATCACTGAAAATCTTGATATTTAATCTCCAATATTAATGACATTTTGATCTAGATATAAAATTGTATTTGACAAAGAAGTTTTATTCGGAGGAGAATTATTCTTATTATAAAAAATAAATCCACTACTTGTCTCACACCTTTATTTTACATAAATCTTTCTACAACATCAAATATTGATAGAAAATTTGGATATATTATACTAGATAATTGTAAAA
>Ga0123340_1007567_pt1 | contig 10367 bp, 6 predicted proteins | sample SirMexnodulemix_FD_89961 | JGI IMG/M metagenome (GOLD analysis project Ga0123340, IMG submission 89961) | Root nodule microbial communities of legume samples collected from Mexico - Siratro Mexico nodule mix | ecosystem: Host-associated > Plants > Roots > Nodule | place: Mexico: Nepantla...
ATATATATATATATATATATATATATATATAAACTTCAAGTTTTTATCTAATGATGAAAAAAGAATTAACTTTAATTTTTAATTTTGAAATTTTATTTTTAATTAAAATTATGACTTTTAGTACCTTCTTCTGTAGGTAAAATAAGTTGTGAATACTAACTAAATTTGTTTTGTTGTGTGACCAACTTTATTATGAGGTACAGATGTTAAACCTAAACCGAGGATGGAGGTCGCACCAGAACCAGACAGGTGTATATCCTGAGCTGTCTAGTTTCAAATATTTGTAATATTTTAAATATAAAATATTGAACTTAATTTCTGCGAATTTTATATGAAATTTTGTAATTATTCTTTATATCAAATGTGTTTTGCGCTTATTTATATAAAATTTTCATTGAAAACTACATTTGTTTTAAAAAAATTATTTTGTATTAAGCAGTTTACAAAGACAAAAAAAAAAATTAAAAAGTATTAAATGATATATTTTGGATTTAAATTTTTTTTTTTCGAATTATATAATCTGAAATAAAATTTTTAAAGGGTAAATTTAGAATTTCATTGCATATAGAAGTACGGTTTTAAATTATGGAGGTGCTGAATGCAATTGTACATGCAAGATCCACAGTATTTTTTTTTTCTTTAGAAAAAAATATTAGGTCCAAGAAAAATCACAATCTTCATTGAACAAAAAAAAATAAAATAATGTTGTTATTCCTGATCCTCCATTTGGAGAAATGTATTGATTCTCGTGACTCTGTGATTTGATCAGCACACAGAGAGAGAGAGAGAGAGTGAAATTTGGAAGCGGAAAGAGAAAGATCATGTCAACGGCAGAAGCTCCTCAATTCCAAGAAGCAGCCCGATGCGTTGTCTGCAATTGCGGTTTCAACACCTTCAGAAGAAGGGTACATCTCTCGTCTTCTTCACCTTCCTTCCCAATTTCGATCGGAATTTCCGCTTTTTAGTTCTTTTATGTTATGCCCCCTCTTTGCATGTGTAATAAACTTTACTAACACTCTGCTGTTTGTTTATCGATTTTGCGATCATCATAGATGAAAAATAGTGGGTGTTTGAATTGGTTGGGTAGGTTAGTGTTTTTATTTTAGGAATGAGAACAAGTTTTATTAGTTAATAATGTAAGATCAAGAATGGTAATTTTTTATTAAATGCTTATTGAAGGTGCATAACCCTTTCCATTTAAATTCTCCCAAATTTACAATACTTGCTACTTATTGCTGATTTAAAATTGCGGACAGAATGAGCCATGGTTATATCAATATATGATGTGGTGAGAATAAAATAGTGCAAAATTATTGGATGTCTCTGTAAAATATTCCATACTTATGTGTATATAAACTAAGTTCAAACTCTGCTATTTCACGTGAAATTCAGTTCACTGAAAATTTTCCAGTATTGGAAAGTGACTATACTGTATACTTGTGTATAATGTATATATGCAGCACCACTGTAGATCCTGTGGGAGAACATTGTGCAGTGAACATTCATCAAATCAAATGGTATGCTTTTTTGCCTTTGGTTTCGGATATTGATGCCAGTGTTATATCCTTGAAGAACTTCGTGTAACGATATATTTATTTGTAGGCTTTACCACAATTTGGCATTTACTCAAATGTCCGAGTATGTGCTGATTGTTTCAACAACTCAGGGTAAATTACTTTCTCACAACTTCATAGCCTGTGCTTTTTACTGTTTTTCAAAATTCATTTGGGTACATGGCATTTTAAAAGCACCATTTGAGTACCTGAAATTTAATTCATTTTCCACCTTGTTTAGTTGAACTTGTGATCTATTTAAGCATAAATGTAAGACTTAACTATTGAAGGTTTTTTCTAGGCTATTTACCCTAAATACACCGGATCTCTTTATTTGATTTGGAAAGGCTCTAAAGCTCAAACAGTTTCGGAATAGTATTTCTTTTTTACTTTTGATGGAGAAAGTCTTATTATTCCAATGGATATGGCAAAGTATTAATTGCAAAAGTTGTGTGTATGTTTTTTCTTATAAAAGAATAAATTCATGAAGATTAGGAGAAGGGGATTATGAAGTGTTAGGAGGATTAGAGTTTCTCCTTGGAAAAGAAAAAAAAGGGAAGAGAGAGAGAGAGAGAAAACAGAACACATCAATGAAAACAGTTACCCAATCCTTCCCTGAACATACTTTTAATAGGGAGAACTCTTTTCCAAAGACCATTACAAAATAGAGAGACTGAGAGCGTAATCTTACAAAAGTTATGTGGGCTAATAATATAAATTATTTAGCATGAAAAGACCTCTCATGATAAACTTTCAAACTTTTATTTCACTCACAATAATGGATTGGAAATACATATCCCCCAACCTCTGGGACAGCATAATGCATATCTTATTTAACAGCATTATCCTTTTGTTTTTTCACTCTGAAGGCATTGGCTCAATTGTCTAAATGACAGGAAAACGTCCTCTTGTTTCTTTTTTTACTTGTAAATTTTTTACTTCCATTTGTTTATGTTTCTCTTTTTATTTGCCAATTTAGCCTTCTTGTACTAGTATTTTCTTTTTCTTTTTTTTTTTGTAAAAATATCTATTTTCTACACAAGACCAATATTTAGGAATTATTTACATTACATATTCTCCGTGGCACAGGTCTGGAAAGGATGTACCGCAGGGTTCTTCTGGCGGAGCTAACGGTGTGACGGATACAATTTCTAAATTAGATATTAATGCAAATGTTGATTCAAAATTCATACCAACTGCAGCGAATAATCTTGTATCAGACATTAAAGAGTGTAAGTGTGGAATGCCACTTTGCATTTGTGAAGCTCCCGCCCCTTCCTCTGATGCACCCTCCCAACAGGTAAGATTTCTTAATATCATATGCATATTTTCTTTTTTGTTTGCGCAATTCGCAGAGTCACAATTTTTCTGTCTATCCTCTGTGACAGAGGAAGCCCAGCCCAGTTATTGCAGCTCCATCGAATCCTAAACCTAAGAAAACAGACTCTGCTCCGAAAAATAGAAGCTCCAGTTCAACTAGCAAATTTAGGTAAGGACTGATTAATTCATATCTATTTTTGCTGAAGTGAAATTGAATTTCCAGTTGACCTGAAATTGTATTTGGTGAGAGGGACAGAGAGAGAGAGAGAAACAAGAGAGCATGGGATGAATTCTGCATGTTTAGACCACAAGAACACTATTGATTTATAAGAGAGAAAACATAATTACAAAATATTCAGACACCCTATTTTAATCTAATAATATAAATATCGAATCAATCTAAAACTCTACTCTAGCTGGAGTATGTAGGTCATACACACCAAGCTTGTTTCATACGTAGTTAATCCAACGATCCCTTAGTGAATATATCTGCTACTTTATCACGGGAATTGACTAAACTAATAGTTATTTCCCTGGAGATTATGTTCTCTTCGACAAAGGGATGATCAACTTCAATATGCTTTGTCCTTTCATGGAATACTAGATTGAGGCAATATACACGTTGACCAAGTTATCATATGTAAGTGACAATTGTATAACTTTCCTAAAACTTTAGTTCCTAAAGCAATTGTTTGAGCCATATAAGCTCTTGTAGGCTATAGCCATAACTCATACTCTTGATGGGTCTGGAAGGAATAGATACTCCTCCGGAGGACAAAAATGTACCAAGATAGGTGTCATTGTAGAAGGTGAAGTCTTAGAAGTAGATGGTTCAAGCCCAAAAAAAGTAACTATTTCAAAGAAGGTGACGTCAACAAAGATGAAATACGTGCAAAAGAGTATGAGAATAACACTTGTGCCGTTTTTGAGATCTTGGACACCCACATTTATGAGACCAAGGAGAGTTTGTAAATCCTAGAGCCAAGAACATGAGCAAAACATGTAGAACCAAAGACCCGAGACGGTAAAGGATTGAGAGTGGTAAATATATAGAACTTGTTGAGGTATTTTACCATTTAGAATGGAGGAAGATACACAATTGAAAACTATCACGTAGTAAGTACTACATTATACAAAACCTGATGAAGGACATGAAAGCAGAGAAGAAGAGTTCGGGTGGTATAAAAATGTCAATTTTGCGTTCAACAACTCTATTCTGTTGGAGTATGAGGACAACATGTTTGATGTAATACACCATGAGACATCTTAAGGTGTGAAATTGAGTATTCTGCTACTCGTGCATTATCACTTTGTAAAGTGCGAATATGGATACTAAATTGATTGTTGACTTCATTAAAAAAAGGATTGAAAATTAAAATAAAAAGATACTCTGAACAATCTTTCATTAAATATAACTAGATACAACTGTTCAACTTAATTATATAAGTAACAAAATGTCTTAACCCTAATTTATAGGAAACTCAAACTCCAAACTTCTGAATGCACTAAAACAAAAGGGGATGAAGCCTAAAATTAGTGCGGCTAAAAAAAGAACTTTGGTTATGCTTACCCAATTAACATGGCTCACAAAAATTTAACTTAGAAAGACTAGGGACTGACTGCTTCAACTTATAAGACTTGGATGTCTTAAATGAGTGTGAACTAGTGGGGATATTGTCGCCAAATCAACATGATAGGGCCTATTGAGCTAATAGAGGCCATGAGACTCACATCTGAAGTCAATTGTTTGCTCCTCCAAGAAAATAATCTTTAGTAAAAGAAATGACACAATAAAGAGATTGTGTTAGTTGATTGATGGACAATAAATTAAGGGAAGTCCTAGGGACATAAAGGACACTATGATAGAAAGAGAAGGAATATGATAGACAATAACAACACTTCGGGATTGTGTTTGAGAACCATTTACCATAGTGAGAGAAGGTTAATAGCCAGAAGTAGAAAGAGAGGAAAAAATGAATAGTTGTTTGGCCTGTGTCTGAATAGTTTTGCAGGTTTGGTGAGTGTGAAATACATAGCGAAGAGATGGGTGAATGGTGGTTGGGTTGGTACAACACAACTATGTTTCCATAGAGGATGATCTACTGAGGAAAAAGTCGTCTTCTGTTTTTGTGAGACGTGTCTCATTTCCAATAAGCCAAAGTTCAGTCTGAGAAGACCATGAAGAGTAATTCTTACCATTCAATAGCTCAGATGAGAGTGATGCAGTGACATGGTTGGTAAAAAACTGAGTGTAGTGCCAGAGGTAGCCATTGGTCAACAAGAAAAGAGAAAATGGCAAATATCAAATAGTAACAATGGCCAAAAAAAGGACAAAACAGTGGCAAGGAACTAAACACCAAATCGAGACCATATCTAGATAGAGGAAAGAGAGGCGAACGAATCCTAGTTGATGGTGTTAGGAATAGACACTAGACGTGTTGCCATGTGCATTGGATTTGGCAGCATGTGGGAGAAACACACATGGGTTGAGGCAGTGTGTGTGCGTGCGCCCATGCAACCTTCGATGGCTATCGAATTGGTGGGAATAGGTTGGTCTTAAGGAGACAATTTCGATGGTTGGTGGTGACAAGAATAGAGATGCCAAAACATTGATGAAAGAAAAAAAAAAAAAAATTCTGATGACCAGTGGGTCTATCGGGATATCTTGGAATCAGCCTCTTGTTAGGGTCTAGATTTCATGTTGAGAGAGAGAGAGAGAGAGAGAGAGAGAGAAACAAGAGAGCATATGATGAATTTTGTGTGTTTAGACCATAACGGAGCTATTGAACTTATAGGGGAAAAAATATTCAATTACCCTAGTTTAGACTAATAACATAATATAGAATCAATCTAATTAATCTTAATACCCACCGTTATTATATTTACAAGATTCTAACAGTATTCTCGTATATTAAGTATTCCTTGGCAGAGATGGTAACTGGGAAGACAAAGGCATTTTCCCTGACCTGTCACCTGAAACCCCTAAGCTGAAGAAGCAAGCAATTCCTAGAAAATTAAGGAGTGGATTTATTTCGGAATATTCTGGACTGGAATTATAATCTAGCCTAGACACCATAATGGTTGTTTGCTATTTATTCTTCTGTTCCTTGTGAATATGAGAGATGAAGTGATGAAGTACATTCATCTGGAAAAATTAGTTTCTTTTAATATACTGACATTTGTTCAAGATATTGATGAAGTAATCACGACTCACACTATGCCTAAGCTAAGCTCATAGGCTGTTCACCTCTAATTGATGAGTTGTCATGCATTTAATTTGCCACTTAAATGTATCCCATACTCTAAAATGCTTTACGGCTATTTATCAATTCGATCTATGAAGCCCTAATTCTTTTATGATGCCAATATTTATAATTTTTTTATTTGTTTTGGCAATGTCTAAGAAATGTAATTTTAATTTGGATATGCACAATTGTAATTATATATTTACCATGTTTTAAGAATTTTTGTAAATTTTAAATATGGGTCTGGCATGTATCATATTTTGTTATTTTCAAAATAAACATTTCGTCGTATCAGATAAGCATCATATCCATGCATCATGGTTCATGAATTAATTTTGTTCTTGAATGCTTTATTATTATGTCATTATTTGATAGTTTATGATGCAAATTTACAGTTCTATGAATGGTACTTCAGACAGACCTCAAAGTGATTATGAAGTTAGTGGAGAGGTAAATGTTTTTGTTGTTTAAATTTAAACAATTACTTCTCTACATTGTGCAAAACGATATTGGGAGCTGAAAATCATACTTTGAATTAACTGTGACGCTTTCAGGGTATAAGAGAAGCAATAAAAAATGGTGACATTGGTGCTGTTAAGAAACTTCTTAATGAGGTTTGTCACTTTCAAAATAGACACTTGCCTTTATAGGTTATATTTTGGAAGTAGGATTCATGGATTCTGAACTGTGCAGGGTGTGGATGCAAATTACAAGGACAAGCAAGGACTGTCTTTATTACATTTGGTACCTCTCTCACTCTTTTGCCAATGTTTGCCCATGATTGTGCGCATGCATGAACATCTATTTTCTTGATCTTATGGTGTTCACCAATTTTAATATTCTCTGTAGGCTGCAGTCTTCAATCAAACTGATATAGTTTTCACTCTCATGGATTCGGGGGCAAGCCTGGAGTACAAGAATGCACAAGGCAATTGATCTTTTCCCTTCCCAGAATTCAGTCACTTATTATATTGTTCTTGCTGTTGTTCTTTGTAAGAAATATCTCAAAAATATAAAATATGCAGAAAACTTGCTGTATGAAAATCCTAACCGACTGTTTCTTGTTCAGGAGAAACACCTTTAGATTGTGCACCAGCTACATTGCAATACAAAATGCGAAGAAAGATGGAAGAAGGTGGAGCAATGGACTAAAGCATTTGAACAATCTATTACTTTTATTGCTTATCTTTTTATGCAGTGCTCCCCAAAGAGAGCTTCAAATATTACCACTGTTTAGAAGTTCTCTGTTGCCAGAACAAAAAAATTCTGCTCATTTCTAACTGTGACAGAGATGGAGTTCAATTCATCTTTCTGAATTGGCAATCTGAGTATGCCGACCTATATGAGACACATCTTTATGAGTGACGCAAATCAGGCAGTGTCCAGTTTGTAAATCTCTTTGGTTAATGACATCAGAGCATTTCTTTTAGCATGCTTCTATGTGTTGTTAAGGTTTCTTACTTTCTTCCACCGCATGCAGTAATAAATAGGGAACTCTAATATCTAAAGGTTTTTGGGTATTATGTGGTATGAAAATCCCATTTCATGCCCCTGTAATTTCTTCTCTCTTCTGTTGCAAGCAATGAGTCATAGTTGACTGTGGTGCTCTCCCTTTGTGGCGTATTCCGGCACTTTCGCTCCTCCACTAAGACACCCTTTCCTCTGTCATGTTCATGTACTTCTTAATCAAATGGGGTAATGGACTGTTTATAGGTTGGATCTGAGTAGGATGTTAGGAATCTACACATGCAATGGGACCACTATGACGTTTCATGATCATGTGAAAAAGCAACTGACTATTGTTCCCTTTATCTTTCACCTAACAAATCCCATTATTTTAACAACTGAATCCAATTATGCCGAAATTGATGGCGTCGAAAAGTTCATTAAGCAATTGTTTTTTCTAAAGTTAAAATGGTCAATCAAAATTACATTATAGTGCACTCAATGTTTCAAGAAGCTTTCAACTTGAAAGCGCGTTGATTTGCTACATTAAAATAAAGTGTGGGAAACTGTGCTTTATTTTCTCCTTCCACCTCTTCCCACCCAGTTTTAGTGCGCAAATATCTACAGTTAAGATGATGATTTTTATAAAATTCTAACCAAATTATTATATAATTAGATTACACTGTAAATTTCTTTACACCCCGGTAGTACACAAGTCATTTACTCCTAAAAAAAGTGAGTTGATTGCAATTCTTTGAGATGCCATGTGTTATATCTAAAAGTAGAGAAACAAAAAACATGAATACTAATTGATAGAAAATGTGGGAAGATTCATTTTGATACGCGATGACGCAAGTGTATTAGCTGTGAATAACCATCCCATTCTTTGATTACTAAAAAAAGCATGGCTTAACCCATCCCTCACACTGGCTCCTGATGACACGCGGGAGAGTCTGAAGGACCAGTCGGTGACCCTTTATTCCTAATCACAAAAGGACGGTGCATAAACTTTAACAAAACAATAAAAAAAAAAAATCGATAATTTGAAAAGGCATAGCAAGAAAGAACGTAGAAGTGAGTGAAAGTAAAAGGAAAGCCAAAGAGAAAGCAGAAACAAAAGAAACAGCCTCCACTACACCACCACTCCCTTCTCGCCTTTATAAAAAAGCCTTAGAACTCATTACAACTTCCCCCTTTTCCCTTTCTTCTCTCTCACACACACTTTCTTCCTCCTCCCCTTCATAGCTGCTTCCAATGGGGTTCTACGTTGAAGACCCTCTCTCCGGCTTGACAATAGGGCAGGCCATATACGAGGCAGCTCTCATCATTGCAGTTCTGAGATGGGTCTTATGCTTGCTCTTCAGACTCATCAACGACAGAAGGACAACCTCCGAAGACACCCCACCTCAGACAACAAGGGACAGGGACATCACCCTTCTGCTCACCACGTTCGGGGAGATTAAGGAGAGGCTGCCACACACGGAAGACACGTGTGCGGTTTGTCTGAGCCAGCTGGAGGTGGAGGACGAGGTTCGGGAGCTCATGAACTGTTACCACGTGTTCCACAGAGAGTGCATAGACCGATGGTTGGAGCATGAGCACGAGAATCACAACCCCACGTGTCCTCTCTGCAGAGCCCCTTTGCTGAGTTCTTGCTGCCACCACAACTCTGCCACGTGTCAGCCTCCTCCTCAGCCGAGTTGGGCTGTGGAGAGACTTCTGTATCTCTTTGGGGATGATTTGCTACCTTGCTAGTTACTTACTTGTTTCTGCACAAAAATAGTTTAGCCAAATATTCATTATTTGTTATCTTCTTCTTACCTCAAATCATCCTCTATCCTCTTATGTATATGTTGCTGCAAAAAAATAATTAGGACACTCACTACCTTTGCCTTTCTGTCTGTATATATATTCATGTAATTTTCACATTTGACTTTTCCCTCTTCCATTCTTTAATTCTTGTGCTTGTCTGATGACTGTATAATGGTTTTCTTGTTCTTCTGTTTCTGTTAATTGGATCACCATTTAAGCTGTGCCAAAGTGAAAGTTATTGTTATTCAAATGGGGTTGAGTAGGCTAATTCAATTGGTTTATCTGTTTAGAAAAATCAGTTGGAACTCGAACTAAATGGTTTGAGGCATGGAACTTGTTAAATAAACCAGCTTTTAGTGTAAGTCTCAAAAGATAAAATTTAACAAAAGACCTGATTGTTGATTCAGGTAATATTAATGTACCTCGTTTCATTTATTAAATAATTTTATAATTCTGAGGAAAATCTTCAGTGTGTTTTTTCATAGGAGTTTTGGTTTTACAAGTGTTGAAGCAGTTCTTATATCAGAAGTTGGGGAATAAAACGCATTTTTTTCCTTCTCTTCTCTCTCCAGTGGCACCCCACAAAGGGCATCAGAGGATCATTGTTCTTAAGACTCCTTATACACATCTTTTATTTATAAGTGCTGCATTGCATGTAGTTCCACTGAGTAATTAAATTTAGGTGCAATTCATAAAATAGCATAATGTAATAAAAGGTGTTTATACCTTTATCTCCCATCTTTATCTTTTAAGTAAAAAAAAAAAATCATGGATATAATTTTTTTTTCTTATCTCAACTCTCCAGTATATTCGTACATATATTAACAAATACCTTCTTTTAATTCCAACTAATTAAATAATCTATTTTCAAAACAAAAAATTAGAAGAAAGTAAACATGATATTATTTACACACATCTCCCTTATTAATTAAATACAAAGAAGTGATAGTAATATAAAATCTGAAAAATAATATTATCAAGAATTTAATAT
>Ga0123340_1007571_pt1 | contig 10361 bp, 10 predicted proteins | sample SirMexnodulemix_FD_89961 | JGI IMG/M metagenome (GOLD analysis project Ga0123340, IMG submission 89961) | Root nodule microbial communities of legume samples collected from Mexico - Siratro Mexico nodule mix | ecosystem: Host-associated > Plants > Roots > Nodule | place: Mexico: Nepantla...
ATATATAATTGTCTTATTTGTGTAAAGACTTGCTTTGTAATTAAATAAGTGTGTGGGATAACTAACAAATAATAACTGAATTTAATATATGTTTAAAATTTATTTTATTTGAGATATTCGTATAGTATATGTGAGTTGTTTTTATATTTAAATCGAGCATTACAGTAGTAATTTATGTTGAGCTTAATGAATGAGAGATGTTGATAAAAATCACCCTCTCTTGTTCATTAAAAAAATTGCAATTTCTCCTTTCTCTTTCCATTTTCATTCAAGCTTTCGTCCTCCCTCTTTTTAACTTAAACCCTTCATAAAACTAAAGCATCTTCTCCCTGTTTGACACATTAATAACAAGTTAGGGTGACACTTTCTTAGATTAATTACATGTTCTAAATATCTTTTTGCTTTTTATTACTAGGTTTTCATAGAAATTTATAAATTTCATAGAACTTAGATATTTAAAAAAAAATTTGTTATTTGATATTTTTTTTACTTGAGTGGAATTCTAATTCATATTTCTTTGTTTAGTTGAATTTTTAATTTTTTTTATTTAATGAGATAGGTGGATTTTAATAAAGATATTGGAAGTATAAAAATAAAAGAGTAATTGAAACTTGAAGAAAAATTTAATCTTTACTGAACAATAAATCATGGAGAGATACATAGAGAAATTGATGGAAACACAATCACTAATAGAAAAAGAGCATTTAACAGCAGTTCTGGAGGGCCTATAAAATCGGTTTTGCAACTGTTATCGATTTATCCGTCGTAGAAAGTATGTGATATACGACGCCGATTGTCTAACCGTCGTCGTACATATGATATATCAAGGCGATTTGTAAAAAAATACAGTAAAAAAATTCTTCAGCATTTGACAAATTGACACTTTTATAATATAAAAAGGACTTATTAAGAGGGTTGTAGGGTTGAAACCGCCTTAATAATTTATCTTTTGATATATAATTTGAATTATAATTTGACTAAAATAACTATGTTCTTAGATTGTAATAGATATTGTTTTCTAGAAATGAATTAGAAATGAATTAGGGTATGAGAAAAATATTTTATGTTATGTATTTTGATTATTGTTTTTTTTAATATGTGTATATCTTACGAAAATAAAATGAAATTATTTAAATATAAATATTTATTGTTTTTAAACATGTAATCAATATCTATAATTTTTTTTATCCAATCTTTACTACCACGTCGTATTATTTATAAAATTTATTTATTTTGTGTGTTATTTAGTATTCGTTTTTATTTTTTTATTATCTTACTATACTACAACAAAATTCGTATTTTGATAAATATGACCCTGGCATATAATAATATTTACACTGTTTAAAATAATTATTTATTTTAATTTTATAAATCATGCAATCTTGCATATTTAAACATTTTACAAAAAAAAATTACTCTATGTTAAAATTACTATTGTGCTTGTTTAACTTAATTATGTAATCCTACAATTAAGTCCACTTATTATATTTAAATATTTTTATTATTATTATCTCTCCTTTTATCCACAATTTTTTCAAGCAAGGCTCTTAATTTCGAATTAAGGTTGGAGTCGTGATATCTATTTAAGTTGGGTTCTTTAAGAATATGTTGGCTTGGTTCCATTCATTGGTTATGGGCCTGTGTATTGGAAAAAAATATTAGCAACAAAATAAAATAATCTTCAATGAGCTTTACATTTTAAAATAATAATGTCATTATTTAAAAAAAAAATTGCTTCTATTCCCATTTTTTTTACTCCATCTATTGTTATTATATGTGAAGTGTGTGCCCGGACAAGTTTCAATCCCAATTTATTAAATAAAAAATGCGTCTTATGAAACAAGATCATTACACTATACCAAGCTAATATAAAAATAAAGTGATATAAATTATAATATATGTTTTAAAAAACACTAGATAATTTTATTAGTACAGAATTGATAGCAAAAGTACAAGTTGTGTATCACTCAATTAATATAAATATCAATATTAAATAACTATTTGTTTTTTTAACAACAAAAAATAAAATTAATAAAAGCTATTAAGGGGTGTTCCAATCTTAATACAAAAATAAATCTCTATCCTAGATCCAAATTTTACACACACAAATACACAATTAGAGTGAAAAACCTAAATGCATGCAATGATATGACATACAAACAAAGATTCTATCCACCCTTGTCAAAAACACACTACAACAAGAACACACCATAAACTATATAGATATAAGTAAAAAAAAAAAAAAAGTAAGAGTGTCAAAACAGCTAGCTACTCCTAAAGTATCTAAATTCTTTTGATCTTCCAAAGACATATGAATCTTACACCTCCTCCAAACGGATGACCTCGCAAATTCCTGAAGATGTAATCTGCTCCTTCTCCAAACAAAAATCCCTTGTCGGGTCTTCTATTACACACCACACACCAGATAACCTGCACAAATAAAAATACCAATATCCTTCTTATTGATGGTCTACTAACTATATCTATGATCCTTCATATGTACCTTCACAACCAACGTTCTACTAAATATGTTTTAATAACTCAAATGGGTTTATGAACTATTTTGAAAGTGACCATTGCACTTTAATTTCACTAAACTTAGCCCAGGTCCAAGCATTCATTTGTGCTAGTGCAAAGATCTTTACCTAGTCAACCTTCCCATTATTAAAAATCAACACATTTCTATAGTTCTAGATTTACTTTGCTAGTGTCAATTACATTCCTTTCCAAACATTATTGACTTTAATACTGAAAAAACTTAAGGAAATCTCACAAAAATGACTATCAACTTCAATGCTTCTCACCGTGAAATTCCTAACCAGTTATCACACTTTACCCACAATCGTTGTGTCACCTCACAAGTAATTAACAAATGTTGAATAGTTTCAACCTCCTTAGTGCTTAACGGACAAAGATTTGACCTCATCCCCACACCTCTCCTCTCAAGACTGACTCTAGATGGAAGCCTATCTAATAAGGTTCTCAATCCAAAAATCTTAGATGTCCCTGACACCTTCAAATTTCATAAATATCTAAAACACTTCTTACATTGATCATGATGATCATCCCTCAAAGCTCTATATCTTAATTGAATAATGTATCTGACTTCCTTCTCCCCTTGCCAATAACATATATCATAAATATTTCTACTCCACTTAACAGACACAACAATATTCACTAATTGCACTTTGAGACATAAAAATAACTTTTTGTGAAGACCTAAAATAAAGGATTGTTTTGTCTTATACTGGCATCAACCCTAAATGTCATTTGTTGAAAAATTGTTTGATGACAGTTTAACAAACTTAAGGTTTTTAATTACAAAAACTATTTTAAAAATCTAATAATCTTTAAAACTAAATTAAAAGGAACTTAAACGTATAAGGGAATGGTGATTCATTTTTTTTATCAGTGTGCATGATAATGGTGACCTTATAATCAAATCACATCCAAATATTTTGCTATAATAAATTTCACGAGACAGCTATTTTGCTATAGAATCGCTTTTTCACAAGATAAGCTCCACTCCAAATACTTTCCAGAAAGAAAATAAATAAAGTTCATCCATTTAGATACAGAAAGCTCAGATGATGATGATTGGCAAGAAGTTTGTTTCCACACAAATTTGGTTATAGCATCTTGCACGCCATGCACTTTATTTTCTAGGAATCACTCAGTGTATGAAAGCCCTAGAATTCAATAAATCAACTATTTGATCACTGGACAGTGACAGATTCCAGAAAGTATGGCTAATGATTTCTTAACTACTAATCTTTGTGTACTTTCCATTGTTTGTTGAATACCATTTTGTCAAGTATTCAAAGACAACAAAAAATAACCTCATAGAAATGGACTAAAATAAATCTCTTCCTTTCCCTTCTCCATTTCACTTTAACCATACACTTTAATGAGCAGTAATAGGAGTAGCATTAAAAAGAATTAACTATGCAGGGAAATGCGTGTTTGGTTGGTTGCACACTTCTACATGTGTATACCAAAATTTTCATGTCAAAAAATTGAATTGCAGAAGCTAAATCATGTTGCTTCTGAATTGACGCGGATCATCTCTCATTAAATGTTAAAACAAACATACTATAAGAACAAAACCACCACATATCCCATTTTCTCTAATTGGATTTCAAACAAATGCAATTATTTACTATTACAAAAATCAGAAACTTTGTTCAGAAGGAAATTGTAAATTACAACCACCTCACTGATCGCCAATTCAATCTTCTAAAACCCACATAATGCACACTTACAACAAAGAATAATGCTCTAAAAACAAATATTTTATGTGTCAGATCACAGCCACCTGTATCTACATACACCCCTCTAAAAATTGCCCTTTTGGGTAGCAATGGCTATCATCAATAGACTATACTGCATATGCAATGTCGAGTTTGACCAAAAATTTGTGCATATTGCAGTCATTTTCTGTATAAAAATATATCTAACCATGTAAGAGTAGCATTTCCTAGTCACAATTCAACCTACAAAGTTCCAACACAATGTCATCTTTTGACAAAAATGGGTTGATCCTCACCCATAGAAGTGAGAAGATTGAAGCCAGAAGAATAGACCAGACCAAAATGATGGTGGGAACACCTTCCTGTTTTCCCATGACTCCCTTGAGGAAGGGGTAAAGATGGACAATGACCCAAAGAGCAAAAAATAGTTTGCCAAATAGAGGACCCCATGAATCATAACCATTGTTTATTGCATCTGAAACACCTACAATAACTCCAACTATGTTAATGATGAGCAAGGTCAAAGGAGGGATCAACAGTGATGTCCACTTGAAGAGGTAGAGTTCAGCAAAGTCTCCATCATCTGCAGCTTTGGATGTGACTGTGAAGTTTGTGTTAACTCCTGCCAGAACCTTCAGCAAACCCTGAAAGAGAGCGAAGAGGTGTGAGGAGGCACCACCAATGACCCAGAACTGCTCATTCCTCCACCAATCATGTATGCCAACACCTCCCCACTGCATTTCAAGGATGCCTGTTGCAGCTATGGAGATGAAGAGTGCCATAAAAATGATGCTGGCGTAGTTGCTAATCTGGTAACAAGAGAATGAAGCATCAGCTAAAAGCACGATAGGTGTATCACAAACATCCTATCTATATGTATGGATTGCTAGAATATAAAATTGCTCTTAATCAAAAGACTATGTCTAAATATCTAACAATTGGTCAAATAGCAGGAAATGTAATGGAGTGAAGTGAATTGAATGTAATTAAGGAAACTAGTCCGAAACATAGGAAGACGAAACAAAATTGAGACACGAGGAAGATTTACTTAAGAAAATGATACCACCTTCAAACCAAAACCTTTAAAACATTGGATTTGTGAGTCTTTTCTAATATGTTACTCAACTTTTTTATTTCTATTTAATATGGGACTAGACTCACACGAATTCCTAACAAAATCAACATTCACTTTGTGACATCAATCCAGAGTTGATATGATCCTACCTCAGGGACTATGAACTTTCCAGTGAGTAGACAGACTGCTGGCAGGGTGCAGTATGCAATTAAGGGAAGTGATGTTAAAGGATAAACTACTGAGTTTATATAAGAAAAGCGCTCCAGCCATTTCAAGCCACAACCATAGCCATACCATATAGGACAGTGCCTACTCAACAGGATCTCCACAGATCCAAGTGCCCAACGGAGAACTTGATGCAGACGATCTGAAAGATTTATGGGAGCTGAGCCCTTAAAAGCAGGCCTTTTAGGCATGCAGTACACGGACCGCCAACCGTGACAGTGCATCTTGAAACCTGTTAATATATCTTCTGTAACAGAACCATATATCCATCCAACCTGAAAGACAAGTGTAATTTAGTACAGTTACACACATATGATATAATAAACTCCAGCTGAAGAGCCAAGAGATGTACCATACCTCTTTTCCCCACTCTGTCTTATCTTCATAACCACAACTGATGACATGAATGGCTTCTTTCACGAGTGATGCAGATGTTGCTCCTTTTGGAATGCCCCCATCTTCCATAAGCGTTGAAGCTATGAAAACAGGTGATTGCCCAAATTTTTTCTCAAATTTTAGTTGTGACATTAACCACGACTTCTCACTGTCAATTCCTGTGATTGGGATTTCAAGAGGACTAGTTAGTATTTCAGAATATTTTTGTAATACTTCCAAATCAAAGGCAATGCTAATTTGAGGAATCTTGTACCTTCAATTCCCTCTTCAATATTTTCTAGTGCATGTATTTGCTTTGTAGCATCCTTCTTTTTTATCTTCTTTCCTGGACCTGACTTCACTTTCCTATTTTTGTTTCTAGATCCACAACACAGACAGCACCATTTGGGCCAACAGTTACAAGTCTTCCTTGGTGGTTTCTTCTTAGCAGGGGCATCATATCCATAGAGTGCCTGCCTTCTAAAGACACACCCAGTTCCTACATATATTGGTCCTTGGATGCCATCTAAACCTTTCATGTTTATCTATAAAATATAGAGTCAAACATAGATTAGCCTTTCCTTCAAAGCACAGTAAAGTAAATGTAACATAAATCCCCTACAATTTGTTACTTACATCAAAGAACACAACATTGCGATTTGAGTATCTATCATGACGATCAATCCCATCAAATCTTTGAGGAAATTGTACATAGCATATTTTTTTCCCTGATGTAGGATCCATCATGAAGCACATGGCTTCACGAAGTGCTTTGCTGTTGTTTATGTAGTGATCACAATCGACATTGAGTAGGTACGGAGCATTTGAAATGACTGCTGAGACTCGCACCTAGACAATTAATCAACCAAACACGCATAAAAAACTTGGTCAGGAAAATGAAAGGCGCAAGAAATATTAAAAGTTTATGTCGCAAGAGGGAAGGGACTATACCAAGGCATTCATAGCACCAGCTTTTTTGTGGTGTTCAAATCCTGGTCTTTTCTCACGAGATACATAGACAAGACGAGGTAACTCATTCCCTTGAATATCACGAAGACCATTTTGACCAAGGAAAACCTGTGTAAAAGCCTCAGAGTTGAATTTAAACTTATAAAAAGTGGCACAACATTTTCACCAACGTAGAACTCAGACCAAAATAGTACTCACTTGAATCATTCCAGGATGATCCCTGACACTGTTTCCAGGCCACGGAGTCCCATCCTGCATTGTCCAGCCATCCTCAGGAACCTTCTGTGCCATTGCAACCAATGCATTGATACGCACTTTGAACTCTTCATACTCCCTCTGCCACCAACATTGAAAACATCAAATACAATATATCATTCGCTTTGAGAAGGCGCTACAAGGTAAAACAAAACCATAATGAGAAGTGGTTCAAAGTTCAAACCTTAATAGCGCGACGCTCCTTGATGAATATTGCATCCACTTTGTCTTTCAGATAGTCAACCTTCTGAGCAAAATACCATTCAGGAGCCCGAGGTTCAATGCTGAACTTCTTACAAAACGGAACCCACTTTCTTGCGAATTCAGAAGTCTCTGAAAGGGCTTCAAATGTAAGCATAGCGGCACCATCATCTGAGACATAACATGCAACTTTCTCCACTGGATAATCTACAGCAAGGATGGATAGAACTGTATTTGCAGTTATAAGGGGAGGTTCTTTCATAGGATCAACTGTACTAACAAAAACGTCTATATCAGCTAATTCAGACGGCTTTCCTTCTTTCTCGTACCTGGTAAGTTGTGCAAAGAATTAGCTATGGACTAATAAAGCACAAAATTTAAGCACACAGAAGAAGTATACCTCAATGACAAACGATCCAGGTATGTTTCTCGCTCAATTGGGCACCATTTGGGAAATTGGTCCAAAACCCATGACACGGCAAACCAGATTTCACATATTACTGATGTCAGCCACAATGCATATGCATCATTGACCGGGTGGAGAATTCTATAATGAAAAAATAGGCCAAGAACAACAATCCGGAGTACTATTATAATTCGATATGGACTGATCTTGCTTGGACTAATTGGCAACTTCCTCCACAGTGGCTGCCTGCCTTCATCCATTCTGTTAACAGTTTCAAATAAAACATTCTTAAACCAAACACAAGGAAAGGATGTAATAGTAATTGATGTATATTTAGTTCCAGTATTAAGTAATCTTAAAGATGTAAGCTCATGAAGTGAAAAAACAAAAAGAATCATTTTATCCTGTAGCTTAGCAATGATAAATAATAGCACACCTACTTTGGCAAATCAGGGTCATCAAGCTCATCACCATTTTTCCCACCATCGTTACCCCCTTCATGCTTAACAACCTCAATTTTTTCATTCTGTCTTTTCTTCCACTCCTCTATTCGTTCCTTCCATGCCACACTTCCATATCCATAAACCGCTAAATCTTTTTTAGGATCCATAGGTCTGGGTTGAACTGCATTACCACCAGCCTTAATTGTAAAAACACACAAAAAGGGATATAGAAAACTATGTTGAACATAAAACAGATTATAGTAAGGCACATGACACAAACCATTGTACACAAGCAAGCCAAAACAAAATAAAAACAACTTACCTGGCACAGATGAATCAGGAAAAGGCATAGGATGAACCCGTTTCCCGCGAGACATGAATGGGGGAATAATTAGAGCATGTTTATCAGCAGAAATCCCAATATCCTTAATTGACAAAAATTTCATACTTAGACAACAAGGACCCAGAAATGTCATAACTTATAACCATAACCAATGAACAACCAAGAGATTTGAAAAATCAATTAACCTCGTGATGATATGTCAGAAGAGGAATATCAGCAGCCACAGAAGATGCATCAAACTCTGATGGTGTGGTGATCCCTGGAGCATTCATTTGTGAACCATGGCCAGCGCTGTGGTGAGCAGAGAGCATGGCCTCAACGTGACCATGTCTGATATTGCTTCCAATGTCAAACTCATTTTCCAAATCATCAATGTCCTCTTCTTCCTCATCACCCTCAACTCTAGGACTACCTGATGTTTGTTCCCATTGTTACTAAAATCAATGTTAACAGAGAGATGAAAGTAAAAATTGATTGAAGCCTCACCCTTTAGGCGCTTGTATCTGGTTTTGCACTGAGGGCAAGCTTGGTTCCCCTCTCTTCTTTCATACTCATAGCAAGGTCTACACACCGGGAATGCACATTCATTACATGCAACAAACAGTTCACCATCCACAGTAATCTCTATCTCATCCCCGCAGATCTGGCAAATTTGCCCGCTCAATTCTGTGACAGCGTTCACCTGCAAATGATGTGCAATGTTAACCTCTAGCTAGATCCCAAAAATTAGATAACTAGGTACTAACAGAAGATGGAAGGTGCACGGGATTTTCATTGCAGAAGATATGTAGCACCAAAATGGAAAGGCTTCACACAGTTAATTATCAGCTCTGAAATTGTGAAAAAAGTAGAAGACCATGCAAAGAGAAAAGAAAAAAAGGACCCTCAGATACCGAATTGGTTGAAACAGTTAGTTTTTCCTAGTTCTTTCACCATGAAGCTGGAGGAAAACTAAAAAGCAAATGGAAGATTCTCGGAATGTCAATACACTTATCGCAGCTTGAAACTCTAAATGGGAATAGTAGAAAACATAAGAAACTACTTCCACCTAAACAACCGAGAACTCATTGAAATACAAAATGTCACGAGACTAAAATGAAGTGCTTAAGTGTGAAGCACTATGTAGTTTTCATTCTTATTTTATTTTTTTTCAAATTCTTCAAGGGGCTTTGAGACATGAGCTATAGAGCAAAGACAAAAGCAGAGAAAGTAACAGATTTTGAAGGCTATGAAGCTGCCCAGAAGAAAAGGCCACACTCCCTCACCCTTGCAGTTTCATCGGCATTGATGAGAATAAACTCATTCCGGTTATGTGACCCTGCAACAAGTCTCCCCTTGGTATCCATTGAAAGCAACACTCACCACCACCTCCACCTGAATCTTCAAATAACACAAATTCACATTGAAACACAAAAGCACCTCACACTCTCAGGTCCCATCACACTCAGAAGAAACAGCGATCCCCACATATAGTACACAATCAATGACAGAGAAGGAGGCAAAAACAGAAATTTAAAAGCATGGGGTTGTTGGAGAATGGAGAGTGATTAAATGCAACAGGCTAATTAAGAAAGCGAGTTCCTTTGGTGGGTATAATGAATGAAGGAAGCCCCAGTGAATGATTCTTTTCTTGAGAAACTGAACTTGGCATGGGGTCTGGCTGTAAAAAAAAAAAAAAAAAAGAAAAAAAAAAAGAGAGTTCATTTGGGGGGAAAAAAAAAAGAAAGAAGACCAAAAAAAAAAAAATTTTAATAAAAAAAAGAAATTTGGAAGGGGGTTGGCTTTAAAAAAAAAAAAAAAAAAAAGGAAAGAAGGAAGA
>Ga0123340_1007572_pt1 | contig 10360 bp, 9 predicted proteins | sample SirMexnodulemix_FD_89961 | JGI IMG/M metagenome (GOLD analysis project Ga0123340, IMG submission 89961) | Root nodule microbial communities of legume samples collected from Mexico - Siratro Mexico nodule mix | ecosystem: Host-associated > Plants > Roots > Nodule | place: Mexico: Nepantla...
GGATTCCTTCTTCACTTATGTCAAGGTTCTTTGCCAATCAATCTCGAACACACTTACACCAAATCAAGACCAAAATCCAATTGCTTGCTTGCTGCCATTGCTTAGCTGAACTTGTCTTGTATGACTTCATCAAATCCATTTAGTATTGTGAGAATACTAACAATTGATAAAGACAAAATTGATATTTTAAGAAGTTTAATGGGTGTAGGAAGTAATTACCTTAGTTTTTTCAAGAGTTTCGAAGATGGGAATAGTAATTTTTACTTTAAGAAGATGCACCTTTGAGTGAATAGTAATTTTTACTTTAAGGGTGCTGCGGTGATTGAAACTATACGGAGGTGTATGCATAATTTGGGAGGTACAGAAAGAAAATGGGTAGCCCATGTAGGGCAGAAGCGAAGAGACCCAGGACTAGTAGCACTCGTCTCTTTCTCCATCTCACTCACTGTACATTGTAAAACAAACACACAGGACAAGAGAGAGAGAGAGAGGCATCGGCGCTTGTGTGTAATTGATATTTGATGCGCATGCGGTGGTTCCTCGGAAGCCCAATCAAAAGCCCGCTGAATCTGAACCTGAGCCCGAGGCGTTCATTATCGTTGAGAGCTTTGGTTCCTCAGTGGCCGAGTCCCGCTTCTCCTCGCCCCCTTCCGAGATCGTCAATTTCAATGGCAGCCATCCACAACCACACCAACAGCGAAGCTGGACTTGCCCGACGCTTCTGGATCAAGTTCACGCGCCAATCCATCTTCGCTATGTATACTCCCTTCGCCATCGCCCTCGCCTCCGGCAATTTGCACATCGATTCCTTCCACCATTACATCGCCCAAGACGTCCATTTCCTACGCGCCTTTGCTCAAGCGTGAGTTCACTCTCTTCAATTCATACTATTCATACACTTATACCTGCTTATCCACAAACATTGCCTTCCTTAGCTTCTTACTCTCTCCAGTTTGGTTGCGGAGAAGCTTTACAATTATCTATCTCTCTCTCTCTCTCTCTCTCTGTCTGTCTCTCTCAGATGCTAGAGTGTCAAAATCTTCTCCTCACTCAATTTATGCTTTTCCAAGTTAGTGCCGCTCAATTCATATGTTCGGTTCCAATTTTTTTTTTCTTGCCCTTTTTTTTGTCATTTTTCTTTGCAACTAAAACTGGAAGGTTAGATTATATTTGGTGATATTGCATATGCATTCATTCTAGAAAAGAAACCGTGGGAGACCTACACTACTCTCCCTTGGCTTCTCATTTTTCTTTATAATAGAAAAATTTGTTAGAAGGTTGTGCAAAATAATTTGGTTGCTTGAAGTTTCTTCTTTGTGTTTAATTGTTACTTAGGTATGAGTTGGCTGAAGAGTGTGCTGATGATGACGATGCGAAACTTGGAATCTGTCAGTTGAGGAAGGCAGTTCTAGAGGAGTTGAAGATGCACCACTCGTTGGTACAGGTAAGACAATTTCCAGATTAGCATTTTTCTGGACTGGATTAGGGTCTTCAGATCTTACCCAATATGGTTATGTTACTTATATTTGTAAATTGTTACACTAGTTGTGAACAATTCGAGGGTAAGAACGTCGTTTGCCATGATTTTCAACTTGTAAATAGGATAGCCCCAAAAACTATTGTAGGGTTTGTGTTGATAGCAAAGGAATTAAAACTCTTCTATATACTGATTGGATCCCTTTTCACTTTTTAAAAAACTGAATAAATTTGCATTGTTTTATTATGTTTGAGCTTTGACCACACGGGACATTCATTCCAGTGTAACAAGGCAATGAGTGCTTGTAAATTATTTCTGGAAAGAAATGTACAATATTTGCCTGAACTTCAAGTCGGCGTCTTCTGTATGAGATTAAGCAAATCTTTAAACTTCAAATGTATAAACCATATGCTACATATTGTGCTAACTTATGAATTTTCAAAAAGCCAATTTATATTTTACATGCTCAGATTTCTTTTCCTTTTGCCACCCATTTAGCGTGTATTATTTGGGTTTTTTGCTAATGGTGTGTAGGAATGGGGGTTGGACCTTACCAAAGAGCACAGTATTAATTCTGCAACTGTTAAGTACACAGATTTCCTGCTGGCTACAGCCTCTGGGAAGATTGAAGGACTAAAAGGTCCTGGTAAACTTGCTACACCATTTGAGAAAACAAAAATTTCTGCTTATACTTTAGGTGCCATGACTCCTTGCATGAGGCTTTATGCCGTTTTGGGAAAGAAGTTCCAGGAACTTTTGCATTCCGATGAAGGTACTCACCCGTATAACAAGTGGATCGACAACTATTCCTCTGATGGTTTCCAGGTTTGTCATATTGACAGTAGAGCCATACCATATTGCCCTTGTGGGTGCTTGGATACTATTTTGAATCTTGGTCAAATATACATTTTAGTCATGGCATTCTTGCACCCCAACTACTCAGTTATTCTTATATTTGAAATTAGGCTACTACTCTGCAAACTGAAGATTTGCTTGACAAACTAAGTGTCTCTTTGACTGGTGAAGAACTTGATGTCATTGAAAAGCTTTATTCCCAAGCAATGAAGCTTGAAATAGAGTTCTTCTCTGCTCAGCCACTCTTTCAGCCGACTGTAGTACCCTTGACTAAAGAACATAAGCCTGTGGAAGATCATCTCATAATTTTTTCTGATTTTGATTTAACATGCACCGTTGTTGATTCGTCTGCCATCTTGGCTGAAATTGCTATAGTGACAGCACCACGATCTGATCAGAATCAACCTGAAGATCAAATTGTTCGGATGTCATCTTCCGATCTCAGGAATACATGGGGCTTTTTGTCTAAACAGTATACAGAAGAGTATGAGCAATGTATAGAAAACATTATGCCTTCTGATAAATGTATGGTGTTTATCTACTATTGTTTCTCCCGTAGTCTTAAATGGTTTAGGCAGTCATTGTTTGGGTCAGATTTTTGTTAATTGGCTTTGATCTTGTGTTTTTGCAGTGGACTATTTTGATTATAAAGAATTGTCTGTTGCCCTTGAGCAACTTTCAAAATTTGAGAACACAGCAAATAATAGGGTTATCGAGTCTGGGGTACTCAAAGGTATAAGTCTAGAAGATATAAAGCGTGCTGGAGAGCGTCTGATCCTTCACGATGGTTGCACTAACTTCTTTCAAAGCATTGTTAAGAATGAAAATTTGAATGCCAACGTGCATGTTCTTTCATACTGCTGGTGTGTTGACCTCATCAGGTCTGCTTTCTCTTCAGGTACATATCCCATGCCATGAGCTTTAATTTCTGTTTCTTGCCAATAGTGAATCATATTATCATGTTAATTTTTTCATTGAGAGTCATCCCTATCAAGCCATGTTGCACACAGTAACTTGTTTGGGTTGTTGATGAACAATCGTGTCTTTTCAGTGCTGAGCATTTTCTCGTGATGTTTTTAAAGTTGTACGGAATAAGTCAGATAATGGTAATGTGAGGTTTATGCAACTTTGATGTGTTTGTTGGAGAGTGAACTATTTTTCTGTTTTATAAAATCTTTACTTTTGCTGGGGAATGCTATTTTTTAGTGCTTTTCATTCCTGCTCTACCCTTATGCTAAGGGACTTTTTGTTACTGTTATGTAATAAAAGTGGAAAGCTCTGCTGGAATTTTGATCCGCTTTAGGTACCTTCTATTTTTCTACTAGATTTATAATTCCTTTTCAACTATTAGTGATTTTAACTACACTAGAGAGCCAGTAAAAAAAATACAGGATACAGATTCAACTTTTATCATGCAACCAGACATGATATTATCTGTTAAAGTTGTACATTTCTATGTTACACGGATAGCATGAACTTTTTGTTGTTATTGTTGGTGAGAATGAATTGGGCGTTATGGATTCATCCTTCGTTGTCTTGATCTATTTTTGTTATTTACTTGGAGGATATGCATAATTTTCTATTGAAATACATGTTTTCTGTTGTCTAGCACTGATTTCCGTTATCAACCTTCATTGCTTCTCTGTAGTTTAAATAATAGTTTGTCTTTCTTGTTTAACCAAGTACTTTATTCTTTATGTTTACATTTTGCTTAGAACTTGCCAACTTGATCGAAATTTGGCAATTGTTTATGTGGTAGTATTGTCTTATAATTATATTTTTCTAATTATTGAGCAGCTGATTTAAATGAGTTGGATGTTCATGCTAATGAGTTCACTTATGAGGGATCTGTTTCCACGGGTGAAATTGTTAAGAAGGTGGAGTCTCCCATTGACAAGGTTGAAGCTTTTCGGAACATATTGAAAAATTGTAATGATGACAAGAAGAAATTGACTGTTTACATCGGAGATTCAGTGGGTGATTTACTTTGTCTACTTGAAGCAGATGTAGGAATTGTGATTGGTTCAAGTTCAAGCCTTAGGAGAGTAGGGACGCAGTTTGGTATTTCATTTGTTCCATTGTATTCTGGCTTGGTTAAGAAACAGAAAGAATACGTTGAAGGAACCACTTCTAATTGGAAGGGTTTATCTGGCGTTCTTTACACAGTCTCTAGTTGGGCTGAAGTGCATGCTTTTATTTTGGGTTGCTAGTCTTATTTTGTGTCTCTCGCACCCAAATTCATGCTAGGCTAAAAGAAAGAAACATATATATATATATATATAGTGCAATACAAATACACAGGCAGATGGCTAATTTTATAAGCGGCCACAGATTTTCTGCTGTCTCTTATTTCTCTTACAGGATGTTGCAATTCAGAGAAATGGTGTCACGGATATGCTGTAACCAGGGTATCTGCGATTACCTGGAATTTTCTCAAGTGTTTCTTAGACATTTCTGTTTGCTCATTGTTATTGATATCTTCTTTCCCCTTAAATCTTGTCAGGTGAGAAATTTCAGACAGCAATAATACAAATGCTTGTTAGATCAGAACATCAATTCAGGCTTTGAAGTGTTTGTACTGGTATTTAGTAGGCTATTGCTGTTCCATAATTTAAGAATTCAGCAGAGATCCTGTGTATTTTCAGTTGACTTCTTGATCATTTATGAATGCAAATGCAGAAATGATGTTCATGTTTATATCGGGACACTTATTTTATTTTATTTTTTTTTTCGAATAATTTTCTTTAGTTTTATGCTAGATTTATGGAATTTTTCTTATATATGTGGGAGAGTTAAGAAGGGAATGGCCGAGGACCTTTTTATGTATGTTCTAAAAATATAGAAAATATATTCTAATTCTGATATTAATTTATCGAACTCGTGAGAATTGAACTGCTTATGAATAAGAGAAGTTTGGCTAAGCAGAGAAAGGAAAGTCTGAATGGGCAGACAATCTGTTTTAATAATTGTGGTGGGATACAATAGAACGGATGTCTTTCTCTTTCCTTTATACTTATAGAGCTGATTTGCAAAACCCCCTTCAAATTTTAAGCAGGTAAGTTTAAAGGACGTAATCGAGTTACTGTAACTTCACACTAAATGAAAGATTTCAACAGAGTTAAATATGTTCGGAAACACAATAAAATGGGAAATAAAGATAGACATAGAATATATTTTAACTTATATTTTGTTTTCCCTTTGTTTAGTCGATTGTAAAATCAAGACTCCATTGTTTCCTGTACTGGTTGAAAGGGCGGTAGAGCCACATATTGATTTCGTTCTTCTGTGAGTTAAGGATCAGTCTTCTTAAGTTCAGTGTGTGAGGTTTCTATGAAGATTTTGATCTAGTTCTAGAATATATAAAAAATTAGGAATTTACATTTGTTTTATGAGATCATTTTATAGTTTAAAATTACTTTTAAGGACCAATTAATATCAAATTAGAAACCATTTTGTCATTAAGTCCTAACATTTAGGAATCCATTTTATTTTTTATTTTTTACACATAAAGATGAAATAAAATCTGTTATTCTTTCAAAGATTAAATCAAAAGTATCACACACGTAGGACTAAATTGGTTATTTATATATATATATATATATATATATATATTTTTTTTTTTTCTCAATTCTTACTCTATTGTATTATATTGCATCTGTATAGCGGAGTTTTTTTTTTTTTTTTACTAATTTAAGTTCATAAAAGGACTCGAAAAGGTACATTTTTTTTTAAAGTTTAAAGAAAACTCTTGTTGTATCTCGCACAAGAACCAGAAAACATCCCCACAATCAAACAAATAAACTTAATGATCAAGCTTTAAGGTACTTTCGTTTTATGACGAGCATATGATCACATGTAAGGACAATACATGCTTATATTTTAGTTTCTATTATTATTATTATTATTATTATTGATATTAATGTTATATTTTTTCTTCTGCTTATTATTTTTATTCTTCTCATTGTTGTTATTATTAATGATATCATCATCATCATCATTATTATCTTCTTATTTGTTATAGTCACATCTAGTATTATCATTGTTATTATTTTGTCGTTGTCACTGTTATCATTGTCATTGACATCGTTATCATTATCATCTCGTCGTAATTATTATTGTTGTCATCATCATCATAATCAATTGGGAACAATAATATTATTTGGTGTAGTTGGAAGAGTTAGACTAATTGAAATCAACCAAAAATTAATATCATAGGCAGAATGGTGAGAGTGGGAGAAATTTGCTTAGTATGTATGTCTTCTTTACTAGTTGACCTAGTGTACACAACATGTGATAGACTATTTTTTTGTTTTCAATAATGACATTCAATGGAAGCAATAGAGTGAAGTGTGGTGGAAGCTTGCTTGGAGGATTGATATCAATGGAGGAGAAGTGGATTATAGAGAATATTTTAGAAGAGAGGTGAGGTCAACTCTTCTAACAATAAAGCTAGGTAGTGGTTGAATTTGGAGACTAACCTAAAGAGGGTTCATAAACAAGTAAATGACCAAAATTTGACAACAATTCTTTACTCATTCAAAAGTCACTTTTACAAAGAGTATAAACTCCCATTTATAGGCTAAGTGTATGTGCAAGGGAGAGGAAAATGGAAGGAGAATTCAAATTTAAGTTCCCCCATGTGCTCCTAAAAGGGTGTCTCAAAGTAAGTGACATTTGTCCACTCATGCTTTCCACATTGGAACATGTGATCAAAATGAAAAAATCATGTTCCCCTCTTAGATGGTGGACATCCTAGGGTTTCCTTTGGACTTAAGTGAGCCTAATTGAAACCTTAGCTAGAATACTTTAACCCTAATCTACACAAGGCCCAAATACCTAGTCAACTAGGCGCAAATACAATGTCTAAATATCCTACACTACTTTATCCAAATACATTTTCTCCTCCCCGACTAGACTCCTCTTGACAACACTTTGGTCACTTGAAACGTCCTCAACAGGGATCAATTGCCCTTGGTAGACATCCTTGCTGATATCAAACCAACCCTCATTGGTGGCACCGATAGAGAAAGATGGCTTGGAAGATTGTTTGGTTGAAGTCCTTGAAATGCACAATGAGGGCGTAGTCTTTCAAGCTCGGGAACTCTTGTTCTAATTTTTCTTTTTCTGAGGAAGTGTTGTCATGAGCTAAGGTCATTTTGGCCAACCTTTGCTCCAAGTCCTTCATGTTAAACGCCATTGACTTGTCTTTTTTTTCTCTAAGTCAAGACTCCATGCTCACTATGAGTTGCGATCCCCTGCCAATGACTCCTTGTCGGCTTATGCTTTCTTCAATAACTTGTCTAGGGAGGTGTTAACCATTATGGTTAATTTCAAGTAGCTCGAGGAGTCTGTAAGCTGTTATTTTAATTTTAATATTTCTTTGGCCGAGCCCTTTATGACCTCGACACTCAACACTCGAGCAAAGACCAACGACCTACTCTACATTTCAAGACATGCAATTGCTAATTCCTCACAAGAGGATTTTTACATTACCCCCTTCTTGGTTGGTTTTAAGGAGAAATTTATCCCCTTGTAAAACGCCAAGTTGTTGCCAAAAAGGAGCCTAACACTACCCGTCCCAACATCAAAAGTAGTTAGCTAAGCTCTCTACGATGATCGTCGGGCAAAGGAATGTGTCTTAGACCTCTCCTTCCTCTTATGTTTTTTCTCAATAGTAGGGGAGGGGCCAAGTTGATCATTGGAATGGGGGCGAGGGTATTTGTTGGTGTTGTGGGCTTTCCTTTAATCAAACCCTTCTTGACCCTCTATGAGGGTGTCTATTGGTGTTGTGGGCTTTCCTTCAATTGGACCCTTCTTGACCCTATGATTCTTTTCACGTCAAAGCTTCTTTAGAATGTCCAAAAAGTCTGACGCATGTTGACCAATTATGCCTGAAAATCAAGAGGTAATGTTAAAACTAATCGAGAATACAATCAACACAAAAGCAACATACACTTTAGATCCACCCATCATTATGGGGAAAGATGAATCTTAAGTATTCTTTGGGTGGGGAGCTTCCTCGAGAAAAGATCTAGGGTATCAAAAATCTTCTTGTCCTCGTTGGTCATTTTTGACCTCAACCAAAATTGATATTAGACGGGATTTCGGGTCCAACAGAGGGAAACTTGGGCTTGTACCCATTGAAAAAAGTGATGTCGGTTGGTGGGCTCAACCAAGACTTTGAATAAAACCATTTTTAAAATTCTTATAAGAAGTGAAAGGCGTAAAAAGACACAAGTCAGGCTGGCTTATTAACGACAACACCTAAATAAAGTGGTTGGGAGAACTAAAATAATGAAGAAATACTTGGGGAGTTGGACGAAGATTCAACATCTCATAGATACTCCTAAAGGCTTGGAGAGCGGCTGATGAGTTTGGGTGTAGCTGTGTCAAAGCTACTTTTAGGGTGCATAGTACACTCATGACGAACTTATCAAATGCTAGTTGGATATAAGTGTCTATGAATAGACAAACATACATATAGAAAAATTATGAGCCATGGTCCTCTCGACCATGACGTATATTGTCAATGACGATACACCACTCAAGGGTCATTAGACCCTCCTTAGCATCCTTAGCAAGCATAGGCACTCTCGTCGCATATGACTCAACGAAAGATGACCACCAAAACTTGGAGAAGTACTCAGTCACTTTGGTATCCACCCACTCGTACCTAACCTAAGTGGCAGATCACTTTCGGCTATCTCTTTCGCTATGATCATGACCTTGTCAGGTGCATTGGCTCAATATTCACCCACACTAGAGGTCGAGGTCTCCCGCAGTATGTCAATTGACTCACTAGAATTACTTGAAGAAACTCTACCCTAAAACTCACAAAAATTAGATAAAGGAGACATGACTAACCTTGATCGGGAAAATATTCTCTACATCTAGCCACTACTCGAGTTCTTAAACGTTAGATATCAGACACAACTATAATACAAGTGTCCAAATGATCAGAACCCACCCCTATTTATAAGTCGTGGAACGCAATGTTCAAATAATTACGACCCTTCACCTTCCAATAGTTGGATTAAATCAACCTGAATCCCCGACAGGGCTTACATCAACACGACTCGTCTCATTCAAACCTCTTCGACCCATGGTCTCGAGCTTGTACGGCTAGTAGGTGGAATGGTTAGAGATATCTCGACTGAATATATGAAGGAAAGACTGAGATAGTATCGATCAAGCAAAGAAAAGTGTGAATTTTTTTTTTAGAACATATTGAATCTCTCAAGGTTAAGGCCTATCAACCTTGAAAGACTATTGTACTGTATACGATCGAGATGTGCTCAACTGACATGTTCACAAACCGACATGTACCCATCAAGTATTTAGTCGAGTACATGTCGGATACCTAAAATGATAATCAAAGATTAATCATCATTGTCACTAACCAACCTGTTAAGCCCATTCGTACTAACAACAACAGTATAGAAAGCTTAGAAAAAGACAGATCGGAACCATATGAACAATGTTTCGACCTCTATAAATAGCATAATACTCTAAATGAAAGGTATGTTTTCAAACCAACCCCTACGTTCCAAATACCGAGTACTAACTTAAGCATTAAAGAACCTTTTGCAGGATTTGTCCACAGCTCATAAACGAAGATCGAAGATTGCATACTGAATGCCGACATATCAAAGCTTAATTACAATGAACATTCTTTCAAGACTCGTACAAGAATAATTATTAAAAATTCATCTGATTAAATAAAAATAATTAGAAGTTGACTTGAAATTTAAAAATGGATTAAAACTAATTTTTTATTTAATATTCAACAAATTGATTTAGCTGACTTGTGAATTAAAAATCAAATATCTATTCAAACTTTAGGTTTATCATAATATAGTTATATATATTGAGAGATTGCTATATGTTTTAACTATATTATACTTGTATCCAAACTATATTTATCAAAACATGATAATAAGATTTTAAAATAAAATTATCTAAATTATTATAAATTATAATTTTGTAAGAATAGTATTAAAAGATTTATGTAATTGTTATTTTAGAAAA
>Ga0123340_1007577_pt1 | contig 10358 bp, 9 predicted proteins | sample SirMexnodulemix_FD_89961 | JGI IMG/M metagenome (GOLD analysis project Ga0123340, IMG submission 89961) | Root nodule microbial communities of legume samples collected from Mexico - Siratro Mexico nodule mix | ecosystem: Host-associated > Plants > Roots > Nodule | place: Mexico: Nepantla...
GTAATAATTATTTTATTTTGTTAAAAAATGTTATTAACAGTTTATATTTTCTTAAAAATTGTACTATTATTAGCATAAATATTCTAATCCAAAATAAATATTATAAAAATATATCTTAAAATCTAGCCATCAAACTGTATTTTTATCTAATTGGATTCGATCAAATCTTTTTTAAAGAATAATCTATCTTTTTAATCTTTTTAACTTAAAATTGCTAATATAAAAAGATATGGTAACATAACACTTGTCTGAGAAAAACCGGACACACACAATCAAATTTTCTGGTGTGCTTTTGGTTTTGACGTTTGCAAGTATTCGATAGACCCACGTTGTGAAGGCAGAGGAAGTTGCTTTAGCATAAGGTATTTTTTTTACATTAAATGAAGCATACTAGTATATACTATATGTAGGGTAAAACCCAAAGAAGCTATAAGTGGAAAAATGCATTTTTGTTTTGAATTTATTTAAAATCACATATAGCACCGTTCTTTAAGGCAAGAAGAAGGGTCATAGTGGCGTTTTTACTTAACCCATTCCAATTCCATCAGTAACCCTAACCTAACCCTAAATCAAAAATTCAGAGGCTTTTGTGTTCTGTCTGTCGATGCTCCGCGTTGGTGCTGCCAAGGTTCAATCGGAGAGGAGGGTTCCTTTGTTAAATGCTCTCTCTCTTCTCTCTCTGCGCTCCCTTTCTCCCTTCCATGTCTTCAATCACCGCATCGGCCTCTGCTCCTTTGGGGTCTCCAAAAACCCTACTTTTTGATTTTCATCCCTACACTTTTCCTCTTTTCTATACTCGTCCTTTGATATTCAATTTCAGCCTTTTGGGTTTCCAACTTCCGTCTCCTCACCAACATGAGTGATTCTAAGGTGTGATTTCGTCACGCTAATTCTCAATCTCGTCTTTTTCTGTCTCTCGTTTCCGCGTTAATTTTTTGTCGTTCTTTGCTTTTCGTTTAGTTCTAGTTGTCTTTGATCTCATTGTCTGTCGCTTGTGTGAGTTGAGGGTTTTAGCGTTTCCGATGAATGTGCAATAATTGATTGGTTTTTCTGTTACGAATCTTATGTAGTATAATGCCCTTCTTCCTCTTTATATGCTTCGGTTTAGTTTTCTTTTTTGGGGGTTTGCTACTTATTGATTGACTTTGTTTTATTCGGGTTTTCATGTTTTGTATATTTAAATTTGTTTTTTTTTAATGAGATGATGTATTATTTGTTGAAATTTTAATGTACTTTTTTTTGTTGGATTTGTGTGCCTTTTTGTTTCACAGATGCTACTGTTTGGGTCATTTACTGAAGATGAAACTCGATCACTGCTGTCAAAGCAGTCTTCTGAGAAAAACGAAAAGTCTGTGGAGAAGAATCAGCTGCAGTTTGGTTCTCTGAATTCTGTTACTGTTAAGTCAAACAGCCTGCAAAACTCATCGAAAACATCAGTTAATGCTCCGCCCTCTGAATCTCAGAAATGTAATGGAGTGAAAAATGTCAGTGATAATTCATCTAAAGTGTCAGGAGCAATTAAAGAGAATGGCAGCATTACCAATTTCTCCCCTAGCCCCAGGAGTACCAGTAGTGTAAATGAAGTTGAAAAAAATGCGAATTGTTTTACATTACTTGATGAAGATGGTCCCTCAAACAAGTTTAAAAATTTGAGCCTAGGTGCTTCTGAGACGGAAAACTTGAAGAATGTACAAAAAACTGGCAGCGGAGATGATTCTTCCTTAAAGTTCTCCAACCGAGAGCCCCCCAAGGCACCTAATGGGAACGCTGATCTGCCTGTTAAAGATATACTGCCTCGAGGCCTTATTAACTCTGGGAATCTGTGCTTTCTTAATGCAACCGTACAGGCCCTGTTGTCATGCTCACCTTTTGTTCATCTTTTACAGCAATTAAGAACTCGCAACCTTCCTAAGGTTAGTTTGTCCGCTTCTGCATGTCAGCTAATGCTGCCATCTAAAGGTTTTAGCTTAACTTATAGGCGGCATTATAACATTAAAGGAATACAGATCTAAAAGCTGTATTATACGCGCTTGATTTCCTTATGCTAGAAAAGTATTGAACTGACATTATTGCATGTTTATTATTCTGTTTTATATCAGGTTGGATATCCTACATTGACAGCATTTTCTGAGTTCATAACCCAATTTGATATGCCAAGCACAACTAACATAAAGAAGCAAGACACAGATATGTTGTCTGGGAGGCCATTTTGCCCTGTTATGTTTGAAGCTGTTCTAAAAAATTTTACTCCAGATGTGCCAAATAGCATTTCAGGAAGACCAAGGTTGGTGATAATTTGTTATTCTTTTTGTTTTTATGTTACTCCTAATCACCCCCTCCCAAACAAGGAAAGTCTAAATAGCATTCTTCCATAACCAGATCTTTAGTTGTGTCATTGTAATTTCCACTAACAATGCCACATATACCTGGCCATGTCATGAATCCATGCTAGTTGGTTTATTTTTAACCATTAATCAACTGTTAAAAGCATAATCTCTGTCAAAAAATTGATCAATGGTCTTGTTTAAAATTTTTGCCAGGCCTGTATAGGGACTTGTTTAATATCATTGTACATGGACGTGTATAGATATAATCTTCATTTGCTTTCTTTCTCCATCCTCTTTTTGTACTCTTCAAATGTGCTTCCACATGTATTCCTATCATTTAAAACCGTGAACCAATGTGTCTCAGATTTTGTAGACCCATCCAGAAAGTTAGTTGGTAATTTTAAAGTGTGCAATTTACGGGTGTCATGTTGTAAATGGTAATATAAATTTGCAATATTGTAATATAGTAATTAATATCAACATGTTACTTTCAGGCAGGAAGATGCTCAGGAATTTCTGAGCTTTGTAATGGATCAAATGCATGATGAATTACTGAAACTTGAAGGACAATCTTCAAGTCTTAATGGTACCAATTTTTCTCTTGTTTCTTCTGTGGAAGATGATGAATGGGAAACAGTGGGGCCGAAGAATAAATCTGCTGTAACAAGGACTCAAAGCCTTGCCCCATCGGAATTAAGTGAAATTTTTGGAGGACAACTTCGAAGTTTGGTGAGAGCTAAAGGTACAAAACTTAACTATATTATATGTCAGTGGAGGAATTTGCTTTTATTTTAACTGTCAAGTCCATTAAGATTTTGTGGAATTTCATCTGGTCAGTGTTGCTTCACGCTGAATAATTGTAATTCTGAAATTTTGTACTTTTTGTTCTTGCCAAAATTCACCTTACCTTTCATGGTTGATATTAAAACTTTAAAGAAGAAATGTAAATGAATTATCTAAAAAACATTGTGGCCATCGTTGTGATTTATTTTTTGTCATTTAGGAAATAGAGCTTCAGCCACTGTTCAACCATATCTCTTACTCCATCTTGACATCTATCCTGACACTGTACACACAATCGAGGATGCACTTCGCTTGTTTTCTGCAGCAGAAACTCTTGAAGGGTACCGGACATCACTCACTGCAAAGGTATTTATCCCTTTTATTTATATTTTTGGATGCATTTTGATATATTATCTTTAACACCATCAAATTTGATATACAATGTTCATACAGATAATGTTTTTAAATAAGTGGACTATGATACATAGGTACTTCAATACTCCTTAATAGTTTCCGTTATGTTTTCGGTACTACTTGTACTATGGGGTACACTGCTACACATCCATACTCACTCATCACTCAAGTATAAATCAGTTCATTCGTAACAAGTTTTGATGCTATGTTGTTTGGTTTGTTACTAAATGACACGTTGTTGCTTCACTTGAATCACTCCCTCCTAAATTTGTGCCCTTAAATATGTCACTTAAGTTATAAGTTATAACATTGGGGACTTTATATGCATACAATGATTTTAGTGGAGGATATAGGTCCAGAAATTCTTTTGTACCCGATTTTATGTGTGGAACTATATGTCCTTTGAGTTTGAATCCTCGGGGTTCTTTGTAAATTATATGTGTGGAACACATCCATTTTATATTTGTTTAACTTTCTTTGTAAATTATATTTTATATTTGTTTAACTTTCTTTGTAAATCATTAATATAACAGTTCTGACGTTCCATCTTTCTTAAGTTGGCTTTTTATGGTAGGCAATCATAGCCTTTGGTTGCAATGGAGGATATGCTTTGTACTACTGCAATTAAAATTTCCATTTAAAGTTCTTGCAGGCTGGTGTGGTGACTGCAAGAAAATCTCTGCAAATAGTGACACTTCCTAAAATAATGATATTGCACCTGATGCGTTTTGGTTACGGAAGCCAGGGAAGCACCAAGTTGCATAAGGCTGTGCGCTTTCCTCTTGAGTTGGTATTGGGTCGTGATTTGCTTGTTTCACCATCTACTGAGGTGACGTAATCTGTCTTTATATTCTTGCCTCTCTGATTCGGATGTAGATGTCTGATCATGTTGATAAACTATGGCCTCTCTTTTTGGTTTATTCTCAATGATGTACTGATTTTTTGTTTGGAGAGTTAACTTCATGCAGATTGAGCTGTTAAGGTTCTTGCATTCTTAATTTGTTTATATTATCTCAAATATTACTAGTTTTTTCGAATTCACCTTTATTCCACTAACTTGTGGAATCTCTCTTCTAATAAATGTGTAAATGTGTCGTACATTATTGTTACCATTGCTTTTGGAGACTGCCTTTTAAGTTACCCCGTCCCCTTACTCTGAAAGAGTAATTAGAAATAAAAGAATATGGATGATGGATAGGTAAGTTTCTGATACATTTTTCTTTTCTTACCATAAACAACTTTCTACTGCACTAATTTCAACAAAAACAGGCAAATGAGTATTCTACTGTTGATTTTAAGTAAATGTTTCTACGCAGTATCTTAATAAAAGAAAACATAAAGAATGCATGAAGCTAATTGAGTACCTGTGTGATAACTGATACTTTAATCTTCCACTGTACCCACCAGAATATAATTCTGGAGTATTAATGAATGTTGATTGGAAGAAGGCATGGTGACTGAGTGATTTTTATACTTCTGCAGGGTCGAAAGTATGAACTTGTTGCTACAATTACTCATCACGGAAGGGAACCTTCAAAGGGGCACTACACAGCTGATGCCCGATACCCCAATGGTCGGTGGCTACGATTTGATGATGCGTCTGTCTCTGCTATTGGAACAAATAAGGTGCTACATGATCAAGCCTATGTCCTTTTCTACAGACAGCTGTGAACATATTCCTGTTGTCAAATATCTACTCCCTTCCTGCACCTGAAACAAACACTACTCCCTTGTCAGTTGATTAATGTCTTGCATGGAGAGAATGTGGGTGATTATTTATTAGCTGGTCAATGTCCATTGCTCAGGTTCAGTTTGCTAAAATGTCATGAATGGTTGATCCAATTCAGTGTGTGAGGAGTAATTGTTGTAACAATTTTTTTTTAATCTTAAACTAGAAAAGTTTTGTAGTCCTAGTTTAGGACATGAACATGTATTTATGGTAACAGCGAGTAAAGGTTTATATTATGATGGATACTTGAAGAGGATTGGATCTATATATATTAAGCTTCAGCGTTGATACGTTTCTCGTTTATTGGGCATTAACCGTTACAGTTTCTTTTATGAATCAATGATTTTTTAGATCTTTGGGATTCCGGAAGCCATGTTAAAATTTTCGGACGTTCAATTGTCTAAAACCGGCGGAAATTTCAAAGAACAATCGATAACGGCCAAACCGTATTGACTGCAAGTCGTTTTAGACAGAAGCATGGTTTCTCTTTCACTTTGACTGTTCTAATAAAATTTTGGTTGTTTTGCTGTTTAAGTTTGCAGTTTGATACTATTTAAATTTCAAGTCGTACTTTGACTAGAACGATATATAAGCAAATTGCTGGCTTCTTCATTGCTAATTTAGCAAATGTATAATCTTATTTATGTATGCCTTTTTGGGTGTCAATTCTTTCAAGTTTTTTTTCCCATGTTTGGGGTTATTCCACTTTGACGTTTTAGCTGAAACATGCTATGATTTTCTCTCATTGAATAGAGAAATCTTATTTTAATTCCTTAATTGCAGTTGAAAAAGTCCAAACCAACCAACATTTAAAATTGTTACTTTTCAAATAGCTTGTCGCTTGAGATAATTTTTAATTGAACGACTTTCAAATTTGTCCGAAGGTTGGCTGCACCTGCATTACTTTCGAGTTTTATACTTGTTGCTTAAATTGATTGCTTCATGTCTTTCACATGGCTCGCAGACTTGTGTTCTTCCTCTTCCTCTCTCAAAAAGCAAAGGTTGCTACAAACAAGAGGGAAGCATCCTATGAATATTTTAAGCATAGCAAATAGACGCTCCCTCACATATGTTGTTAACATCATATGGGTGTTCCTCTTGTACATGGATAGAATATACTGCTTTTTTATGTGTGGTCCAAACCCAGCAAACTAAATATTGCTTCAGGAGAGATAAAGAAATTAGGTTGTCTGGCTTGCTGGCTAGTGAATGATGGCTTTTTTGACAATTTAAAGCAATGATCTGCCTGGTTTTAAGATTTCTCGTGGTCCAACCAGATAAACATCGCTGCTTTTACTTTCTTTGTACCAAATGGACGGTGGAAGAGCATAAAGGACACTCTAAATTAGGCACAAAGTACCTCTATCTTGTTCAAGTCAATGTCTTCAGAATAACACACCTCCATTACTTCTGCTGAAACCAAAATTGTGGGGATATGTTATATAGTATCTAGGAACTTATACTAGTATTATTCACATTTAAAAACAAACCAGCTGAGTAGATTGCGTGTGTGTATCCATGAATGAATATAACTCGTTTAAGAAACATTCTTTTTGATGAGGTAGTTGTTTTGAATACTGGCCATGATCTACAAACATAAAACTAGAAATAGATAGTTTTAATTACTCGTCTCCTACTATGTTCTCATAATCAATATATTTAGTTCCAACACTAGTATTTACACTTACACCTTTATCTTTTACTTTCTATAATTTTAAATGATAGAAGCTAAAATAAATTAAAAAGTGTATTGTAAGACTAAAATAAACAGGTAAAAGTAAAGAGCATTTTCTACACTATATTCTTGTTCTGATCTCATTTGACTCCGAGCCTCTGAATTGCTATTACTTGGGGAGTGACATTTGCCTCCACCAACAAAATAAGAAGCCGAATGAATATTCTGATTTAGATATCATGGATCCTAAGATATGACTCCTTGACTCAAATAATAACATAATTGTTTGTCGCGAGAATCTTTTTTCCTTTTCTATTCTTAATCCGTATGTTTGTTTGGTGGTGGTGGGTGGTTGTATTTGTTTTGGCTGCTGAAGAGCTTAATGATATATTTGGAGACATTAATCTCCTTAACGTGCGCATTATTGTAACAAAGTGCAATGTTCTGCTGTCCTTTTCCCTCTGCTAATTACTGACAAAAAGGTTATCTCTATTTAGATATTTAGCTTCAAATGGATGCAGCATTCATCATGCTACTAACAAAAGAACATAATTTATTTCCATTGATTGAATCCTTTATAGGCATAGTTACATTTGTATACAAATATGAAAGTGAAATTAAAAAAAAAAAAAGAAAATTATAACCACACCACTCTGCTATGTCCCCTAATTTCTTCACCAAGAAAACAATAAAAAATAAACCACCCTAACATTCTACAATCAGCTCTGAAAAAAATACATGAAATCAACACCAATGGTAAACCGAAAAGCAAAACAGCAAGCCCAAGAAACAAACAAAATCTTCAGTTTTCCCCTTCTCTCAGCTGATTTAGCCTAAAGTAACTCTTTAATTTCAGTCTATCTGCAACCTAAAACAAATTCAAAGGAGAAAATGAATCAAGAAGGAAGCACCCCAGACACTGTTAAAATAGATCGTGTGCTTCATCACTCATGTTCCTTCATGCTAGCATGGGGAGGATGGACTTATTCTGTGTGTCAAATATTTCTGCATCATTATTATTATACCTTGGAACCCACCAAACCCTCACACTTTTGTCAAGGCTTCCACTGTACAATAAAAAACCACCACCAATCCTACTAGAGGAAGAGGCTTGCAAACACTTCACAGGCCCTTCATGGCCTCTTATGAAACCAACTTTACAAAGCTTACCAAAAGGTTCTCTTCTCCAAATCCCTATGCTTTTATCAGCTGATCCACTGCACAAAAACTCCCCCATTAGACACATGCACAACACAGCCATCTCATGTGCCTTGGTCTCAGAAACAAGCTTCCAACTTTCAGAACCCCCACTCCCCTCCCACCCCATCACAAACCCATCAGATCCTCCTCCGTAAACCCACTTCCCATCCTCAGAAACAACAATAGCATTAAAAGAAACATCTTTATGACCCTCCAAAACCCCCTTCAAACAATGCTCCCCCTTCCCCTCTTTTCTCCCCCAAGCCTTAATCTTTCCATCGGCAGAAGCAGAATACACCACCCCTTTACACGCCACCAACCCATTGATTGCATCATCATGAGCCTTTACTGACTCCAAACACTTCAAATCCGAGAGCCTCCACACCTTCAGAGTCTTATCCCACGACCCAGAATAAATCAACCCGTTATAAACCGTCAAGCAAGAAATGCTATCTGCATGCTCAATCCACAAATGCTTGTGGTGCCTCCGAGTTTGCACATAGTTGCTCTGCTTCATGAACTTCCCCAAATAGTCCTTGGTCGTGGGAAGAGAATCAACAAGCTTGAACACGTTCTCCGAGCTTCTTGACACCTTCCAGACTCTGATCCTGCTATCTTGATGTGCCGTGAAAACCTTGTTGCCAACCGTTGCAAGTGCTTTCACCGACCCTTCTCCTTGTCCGAACTTTGCAAAGAGCCTCAAGTCCGGTTGCTGCCAGACTATGATATCCTTACCCTGAGAGGCACTCAGGATGAACTCACCGCACAGGGCCAAGCATGAAACGGAACCCACGTGTCCGGAGAGAACTGCGAGTGATCGGTGTGAATTGGCAAAGGCAGAAACAACTATGGGAATGGGTATGCGTTGGGAACAAAAGGGGCTATCATCGTTCTCGCTGCTGATGCTGCTGCTACTGCTACTGCTACAGCTGGTTGATGTTGAAGTTGGGTTTGCCCAAAGTTTTGATTTTGAATTCATGGGAGCGGAAAGTTGAGTTTGGGGAAGAAGGGAATTCATTGAAACAAATAAAACGGCTCAAAGGAAGGAGCGTTGTGATGAAAACAAAACAAAACTGAACAAAGGAATTAAAGAAAGAATGAAAGACAGAGAGAGAGAGAAAGTGAGTGGTTCCTTGTTGAACAGGGAAATGTTATGTTTTGAGGTTAATAATTGTGTTGTGTAGTGTTAACGGCTACATTGACTATGAGGAACTGAGATGCAACAATCTCCTTTTGTAATGTAATGTTGCATGTTTGAGCTGTTACCATTTTTTCTGAATTTTTTTATTCAACCAATCATCATCTGCCATGTGGAGAACCCCAAAGGTTCTTCCTTTCCAATTAAGAATTTCAGTATCTCTTCATTTCAGATTTTTCTGTTTCTGTAACTTGTTTTTTTGATATTAAAATTGGTTGAGTCTTACTTTTATCAATATTAGGGTTAATTGCACTTTGATGTTTGATTTTGATGCATCATAATTGTGTCATTTAAGTATTTTAGGTTCTAATCTTGTTTAAGTCTTTCAAATACAATATATACCATATTAGTCCCTTATATTCTAATTTTGTCAATTAGATTGATTTCTTTAATATATTAATTGTGTGGTTTTAGTCTTGTAGAATGTTACATAAAGGAATTTCCATTGATGAAAAAAAATTAAAATTACTCCATTACAATATTTAAATAACTTAATTGGTATCATTGAATAAGAGTTAGGAAATTTTTTTACTTTAAATTTAAAAGTTTAGATGTTCACTTCAATGAAAATGTTTTTGTAAAAACTTGACCAAAAATCATTTTCAAAAAAAATATTATTTTGGTTTTCTAGGAGTGTTGTCTGTTGAAAAATAAACTAATAACATGAAAAACATACTTTCCTAATTTCATATTTCTGAAAAATAATAAATTTCTGATATATTATAACTGTAAAAGTATTCGCAGTCTCAACTAATTAAAATAATCTTAAATATAAATTTTATATTAATGATTATAAAATACTTTTAATATATAAAATTGAAATTAAGTAATAATGTAATATATTGACAACGTGATCTGTACCATCCGTATTTTCTAATTAAATTCTTAAACTTAACTTGTAAAATTTTTATGATTTTGTTCACCATTACTCAGAAAGAATAACAAGTAAATAATATTTATTAGAAGTTATAAATAATATAAAAAATATTTTAAAATAAAAAGTTAAGTTTTTTTTTCTTAAAATAATTGTAC
>Ga0123340_1007581_pt1 | contig 10350 bp, 8 predicted proteins | sample SirMexnodulemix_FD_89961 | JGI IMG/M metagenome (GOLD analysis project Ga0123340, IMG submission 89961) | Root nodule microbial communities of legume samples collected from Mexico - Siratro Mexico nodule mix | ecosystem: Host-associated > Plants > Roots > Nodule | place: Mexico: Nepantla...
ATAGAATTTTAATTAGTTCAAAGATATTTTAAAATAAAATCATTAATTAAAGTGAAATAATTAAAATTAATTTATATTTGAGTTTATCAAACTTTTTTCTTTTCGCTTTTAATTGATTAAAAAAAAGAAAGTAATTTAGAATATTTTCACTGATTCTCTACAATCCATTCCCACATGGTGCGGCGTTATTTTCTCAAAACTAATTGTAGTATTATATACTATATATTACACATTTATATTAAACATTATATGCTATACATTACACGTTATATATCACATGTTAGATAGTATTATGAATTATGTTTATTATGTATTATATATGACATATTATGTATTAATATTGTTTATCACATATTACAAGTCATATCTCCATGATATATGATATATGACATATTATATATTATATTTTATGTTATATATTATAAATTATAATGATGATTTTACTAAATAATAATAATAATAATATTTTACAGACTTGTATTTTGCGCCTTTTTATAGTCAAATACACTTTTTTTTTGCAAGTCATGCTCAATTTGATTTTACTCTGCTAAATTATTTTTGTTAATTTTAATCTTCTAATACTTGGAAAAATAGTCTCTATTTTCCTTACTAATTTTGATACCTATTTAAATATATGTCACTTTCTGATAGCTAACGAGACATTTTCTAAATGTCGTTGACACCACACCACACCCATATTAGTTTATGCATTTCAAACTCACGTTTAGATTCTTCAAGATATGTAAAAAAGAAGGGTTTGAGAATTGATATATGTATTTTTTAAATGATACTAAAAATAGTTATAAGTCTGATAAAAATGATAAACGCTACATGATAGTTATACTAAAATCGTTACTCGCATAGGTATAAGCTTGTAATTTCTTTTTAAACCGCAAACGTGAATACATACTATACTATAATATAATCCTCATATCTGTCCCTGGCTCCCAACAAAATTTCAAGCTTTATAGCGATTTTTCCTCTTCAAACCATTATGAAATTTCATGAGGATATATAACATTCCTATATTAGCCTCTTGGCATGGACCTAATATAAATTTCGGATGTTTCTTCCTCCATTCGATAAATTTTTTAGAAGATGCACATGTACAAGCATGCTAGACAATGGAAGTTTTTCACCATATACAATATCTTAAATAGTTCAAAAGTAATTCAAAGTTGAATTGTGACTTCCTCAGACTTGGGAATTAATAAGCCTATCCTATATAAATTCATCTCAATATCAGGTAACGTGAAGCTGCATAAAATTCAGAAAGAATGATAATCTCCTAGCATGCTTATCTTAGAAATCAGGAAATATGGATTTTGCCTTTGTCACAATATTTTGGTATGCCAGCGGACTCTTCTCACATTCTTCCAGATCAAAAGATAATTTGCCAATCAGCAGAAGAAGCCTTTGAGTTTCATTCAGACTTATACACATGCTTCCAGAACCACATACAATTCAAAAGTTCTAGGATTCTTGGGATGATTTGTATATCCGATATGCAGCTATGCACATTGTGGCATTTCCTATAACGGTCAGTGCCGCTTGAAGAGCCACCAATACCTGCAACAACCCATTAGAGAACCCCGATCATTTCACATCTTCAGCATATTTCAAAGTCCATTTTATTACAACATGGAAGGAACATATATGGTCAGTTATTGTAATTCAACAAGACAGTTTTCTCAACAGGGTCAGACTCACATAGATGACAATATGTAATGGATAAGAATTTTTTCAGAGAACAACTCAGCAATACAAAATTTATAGTTTCTTGTATTCTGTTAGACATGGATGTAGTATTAAATTGGTACGTGCGATCTAGTTTTTTTCATAGAGAAAGACCAAATTTAAGTCAGTGTTCAGATGGACGTAACTAGTAATATCTAATTCTACGTCATCACACAAAGAATTCTCTCACTTTGCCTCTATTCTTTACTCTTTCTGCTTTTACTGACTAAATGGAGAGAATTGACATTTCAAATCAGCTATAGAACTCCACCACTTACTGACACTTACTTCTTACTTTTCAGAGACCTCTCTTTAAAATATAATTTGCTTATTCAGCTTCTAGATTTTAAAAACAGAAAACTAATTCCACACTGCTGTGATGAATTAAATTAGATTTCATTTTATAAAACAGAATGATAAGCTACCAAAGTGGCAAAGCTTGGTTGGGCAAGACAAAAAGAGTTGGCAACCTCTACATTGGCCCTAACTCTGTCCAAATTCAATCTTGCCCCGCCCTCAACACAATCAGAGAGGAGATATTTTATGTGTTCATAACGTGGTCATTCCTAGACAACAAAATGCTTTCAAGGACATTGGTTATACCTGATTTATAATCTAAATATTGAATAGCCAAAGTATTCTAAAGTTCTGTAATAAGAAAAGTGTCAAAAGAAATTGGTGCAAAGTTAATGCTGAGTTTTGAAATGTTCTAAAACAGCACTCAAGCATACAACTCCAAGCTCTAAAGCTAAGTTTAGATATCTAATGCTGAATAGAATGAATGAGATAAAACAAAATGAAGTGAGATGGAACAGCATTATAATTCCATTATGTAGATTTATTTTACGATGGAAAGGAAACAAACAGGTTCAAAGTGGATGGGAAGAAAAAAAAAGGTATATTTTATGGAACGGAATGCCTTTCATGTCATTTTAAACCATCAATTGAACACAGTCTCGTTCTATTTCATTCCTTTCTGTCAATCCAGGAGTAGCTAAGCTCCAAAGCCATAGCTAAGAGTCTTATTGAATTGGTTTCGCAGGATCGAGAAGTCAAGTGTTGATGGAGGAGCATTTGCAAAATATAATTCAAAAATTCTCTAGCCAGGATGCGGAATTAAGTGATCATTGCTGCCATATTTAAAATGTCAAACTCCATGTTCTTAAAAGTTGTAATATATATATGGTGAGGGAGAGATTCTAGCTCAAAATCTACAGTAGATCAATCATGATGATTTCTGAGCTTCGATGAAGCAAATGTTGCACAGTAAACAAGATGAAGCATTTGATCGTGTAAATTAAGATTGGTCTAAGTAACAATACTAGATAGTAGTTCTGCATTAAACATGAAAAGCCCTCTTACCTCAAGGGACTCAGAGTTATAAAAGAAATGCCATGTGCACGCACAAAATGCTCCACCAAGTAGAGGTACCTACAACAATAAAAAAGCATGAGATGCAGGAATGGCAAATGATAGTAGAAATGAGGGAAGAAAAAAGGAGAGTGAAGAAACTGAAGTCACTCACCATACCCCAAGAAAGGCCCTTCCAAGCTGGGTATCTAGATTTGTGCCCGTATTGCCACACCAAAGCCATGGCTATAACCCTTAAGAATTGGTACAAAAACAAGCAATGAAGAGAGTAAGTATAGGAAAATGCATTGCGATGTGATAATAACGTTAAATCCAATTGAAACGATGGAGAAAGTGAAGTGACCATTCGGCGACACTGGAGACGTGAATGGCCCATGTGGGCAGAGAGAGGGCATTGGGGGGTTCCTGAAGTTGCAGTTGCAGTTGGAGACATGAAGCGGGTTCGACGAAGTTGAGGAAGTGGAACAGACCCAGTCCTAGGAAACCCGTTTTCAATTTGGTTTGAACTTTACACTTTACGGTTCCAATTCCAGTGTCGCTCACTCTTGGCAACGGAATTTTGGAAGTACAAAATGGTTTTGCCAAGTACAACGTTCCCGCCGCCATGGTTGGAGATGGAGACTGTAACTGTAACTGCTTCTTCTAATGCTGCATCTTGGTTTTCAATCCACCCTGGTTCGGATAACACCCTTTCTCCTTCTTTCATTTTGTTTGTGTAAAATAAATAATTAAAATGTTATTTTGTAATTTGAAAATAAATCAATAGATCTTCAGAATTATTTGGAAAATATTAATGATTTTTAAATTTCATACAAAAATTTAAGGTCTATTTTTTAGTTTTTCTAGCCAGAGGATGAAAACGGTAAAACAGAAAAAAAAAATTAACGAAGATACTTAGAGCCACTTTAATTTCATGTTAGAATTTTAAAGATTTATTGAAATATCAACTGCTATGATTTAAATAATTTCTCACATATTTTATTTGATGTCAAAGAATTAATTTTTTATTCAAAATTGATTATAGTTTAAAATGATTTTAGATAGAACTTAAAAATTCAACGAGATTAAGCTTCTGCCATATCCAGCATTGCTGTGTTCTTATTTTTCCACTCAAGCTGGGATTACGGAAACATAAAAATTTCTGACAATAATTACTAGACTATTTATTTATGCACTCTCATCATTTTTTTTCCACCTTCATATGATAAGTTAAAAGATAAAAGATCCCTATCTTAATATAGAAAATTCTCTCTCCATTCTTCTTATTGCATTCTCGTTTTCACTATTTATTAAGGCACTTTGTTTCTTTTTCCTTCCTGATTTTTGTAACATTCTTAATTTGTAGGTACATTCTATATATATTATGCAATCTATAATATATTTTCAGATTTAGAAATATATTTTTATGTAATAAAATTACATGAAGAGAATGAGTCAATCATAAAAATATTTTTTTTATTGAGATGGTTCAAAAAAAATGAATATAAATTAGAAAATAAATCGAAAAGTAGTGACAAGTCTAGTGATAGGTTTATTGTTATTCGAAAAAGTCGAAAAAAAAAATCATCCAATGTTTATCAAATGAGATACCTAGCTTCAAGCTTTACAAAACTGATTTTCAACAATATATCCTTTACCAAAACCTTGATATCCAAAGCAGCGGAAGCACAAAAAATTAGTTTTGAGAGCTTCAAAGGGACATAAATCACAAAGGACAAAATAGGTATTTCAAACAGATAGGGGTGCAGGAGAAAATTAAGGTGGTGAAAAAGATAATGGCCTAATTTCTATTGTATCCATACTTTGGGTGCTGCAGCTTTTGTCACTCTTTTACTATTCTGGTCTTGGACCAAATCAGAACAAGAGGAAAGAGTCATTCTTCCTGGACCTCCATAATATCATTCTGCCACCTCCCTACTTTATGAAATGTCTAAATAACCTTTATAAAAAAACTGAAAAGAACTTTTATCAAAAATAGTTTGAAGTGTATTTTGTATTTCAAATTAAAATCCCACTTTTCAAATCTGGAAGTCATTATTAACTTTGGAATGGACCGAATTGAAAAGAATAAAAAAAGAAAATCATGTATTTCGGATTGACCAATTCGAAAGTAAAAAAATAAATATCTCAAATTAAGTCAGTTCCAAATTTAGAAAGTGGGTTGGAGAGATTCTTGATTGGGCGAATCCAAAAAAACAAACTCCGGATTGGATCAGTGTAGGGTGAAGGGATTTCAGATTGGACCAATTCAGAAGTAAAAAAAAAAAAAAAAATATTAACATATGGTAAAGGATGAAAATAGTTGAAAAAATTAAAAAATTTACTCGAAATTTTACTTTTACGAATTAACGTGACATAGCAATCTACGTCAAAATGGTTTACGATATAACTGAAATTGAAATCTAACAGGAAGGACAAGATACAGAAATTGCAGAGGCAAAGCCACAACAGGATCTTCTAAGAACTTATGGATGAATATGGTTAAAATTTGTACCTGTTCGTCGCAGTGGCAGTTTTTAATTGTAGGCGCAACCGTTATTTCGGCCTTTATGTACATTGGAGGGAATTATTTGTTTGGGATTCTTGCATTTATTATTTCCAGCAACTCTTTCTTTCGAATTATGCTCCATGAAAGGTATCCCTCACCGGACAAGTTCCCTCGGTCGCAGGTAACGAACCTCAGCCATCAATTATACATTAATTAAATCTAACGGCAACTAACGCTCTAGGGGGATCTGGCGTACGTTAGACAGGACCTTGGTTTGTGCATTCAAAGTAATAAATATCATCAAAGCACAGAAGTCACTGATGACCTGGATCTTATTGATCATCAAGTTGCATTTTAATTTGAGATTCCTGAAATCTAAATCAATCAGGTCCGTAGTCATGAATACATGTGATATTATCACTGTGACTGTCATTGGTCCCTCCTACGAAGCAGATCTGATGTAGCTTCATTACAAGAAGGACCAATTTGCAGTCCATATCCCTGTACCAATACCTTTCAAGAGCTGTATTTTGGCTCACTCTTTCCTCTTCTGGTCCAAATCAGGACAAGAGCAAATCCCATCACAGACATAATTGAAGTCTGCAAGCAAATTTAGCAGCTTATAATGCAATAGAATAATAATTTTTTTAACTGCACCACACTCTACTTCTCTAGGAAGACTGACTAGCCATGTAATAATATATGTTAGTCACGAGAATTACACACACAAACTTGGTAGTTTTATTTATATTTTATTTGGATTAAACCATAAAAAGGTTACAACAGATTCCAGACAACGAAGATCACGGGACAAGTTCCCTCAGAGTAACATATCTCACTACATAATACACAATAAACAGGCTTAAGCCCTAAAGCGAGTCTTACTCTCTGGATCACACTCAAAATACAATCCCCACACCGTATGCACAAACTGACATGCCATATACAGAAAAACAAGCATACATACTATAAAATGGTTACTCAACGCAAAACTGCCCAATAGTTACTAAAAGCATAAAAAACTACCTTGCTGTTTCGTGACTGTCCTCTCAATACAAACAAGTAGATACAAATGCATTATATTTTGTTGAAAAATAGCAAAGGTTTGCATTTTTCAAAACATAAAAGCTATCGACTGCGTTGCTACAAGTATTCAGTGAAGGCATTTAAATCATATATCATTCTATTCATCTTTTTTAGAGATTCAAAATCATATATCATTGGGTAAACACATACGTACACAGAGTCAAACTTACATGTGACAGGAAAGAGAGTCAAAGAGGATTTGTATTACCAGACATATGATAATAATTGAAGTTTAACTGGCGGAGAAACTTACAGAAATTGCTGGAGGAATGGCCACTACTGGATCTTCAAAGAATTTATTAGCAAGAGCCAGGGCTAGCAGGCTACTTTGCATTCCTGTCATTAGATAAATGAGGTTATTGAAATAAACATGCATTTACAGGCATTTGATGTCTGAAAATTGAGAAACTTTATACCTGTCTCATAGGAAATTGTTCGTTGCAGTGCCTTTGCATCAAGAGAATCACGGAAGACAAATCCACTGAGGAAAAAACCAGCTATGAAAGATGACAAATGAAAAGCAACAACAAGAAACAAGATAGCGACTCCCAAGGAGGATCTCATAGTCTCAACATTTAAGGCAAGTGGTGCTCCAGCACAGATAGCTGCTACCAATACTGACAGAGGAGGCAAAAATGGTCGAATAACATCACAAATACGAGGAAAGAATCTGCAAAAATGAATGGGTAAGGAGATGACACCTTTTAAAAAAAAAAAAGAGTAATGTTAACACATGTCTGAGACCATGGTATTACCGATTTAGAAGAAGGCCAGCTGCAATAGGTACCACCACAATCTGTGTAATGCTATACACCATTCCTTTTACATCTATAGGCAATTTCTTCCCAATGAGCAACAGTAATAAGAGTGGCGTGACAAAAACTGCTGAAGCAGTGGACAGTGATGTCATAACTATGCTTAACGGTGCCATTTGTGGATCCGTCAGAAAAGTAGCATAACTTGACAGCTGGGCACCACTAACACAAGCTACCAAGACAATTCCTGCACCTGATTCATTTTACAGCCAATAATTAGTGCATACGTGCAGCACCTTTTATTGTTAAGAGACAGCACCCTCACCTACTGTTGTTGGAAGGCCTAAAGCAGTTACTGCAATCAGGCAAAACAGGTATCCAAGAAGAGGCTTCAAAACAAACTGGCCAAAATAACCAGTGGCAATTTCTGCTGGCCGCTTAAATGCCTCAATGAAGTCATTTTCATTTGAATTAACCCCAACTGCAAACATCAAAAAACCCAGCGCAGGTGCATAGTATCTGCAAGAATATTTGCAGTTTAAACTTTGAAGAGATGCAGCATGAAATTCTATATCAGAGATAATTGTCGTTCCTTTATTAACTGCAAATCATCTGACTATTTGAATTTGCAAAATTGCAACTAATCGTATAAAAATCTTGTTATCTATCAATTCATCAGAGCATCTACAGACCTGCTGGTAAACCACGTTAAAGAACGTGGGTAGATTAAAGCAAGCAGTATGCTAGCAATGAGTACATGAGGCAGATATGAATTTGATTGCTTCAGAATCTCCAGAATAGAAATTGAATTTTGCTCCATCTGAGAAAAAAGAAAAAGAAAATAACCAAAAACGAAGAAGCCTGCACAGTGCAGATGCATATCTGCAAGTCAAGCTTGATTACAGGAAAGAAGCCTGAATGCTCTGAATCTTGATGGAAAAGGTAGAAAAGAAAAAGAATTGCTAAATGTACTAAAACTAATATTTCAGCAGATTTGTCACCATATTCATAGACATATAGAAATGTGGGCAAAAGGAATATCAGAAACATACTCTTTTCAACACACTTTCTTATTGGTAAAATTGTATGTGAGCATCATTAAATAGGAAGTGGAACACAAATGATTTAGTGGGTTGTGCTTGCACATGAATTTCACAAAATCACTAGCATTTAAAAAAAATATATATTTTGTAAAAGTATTGACCAGGAGGGAAAATACTTTAACAGATGAAACAAAGAAGAACCGCATCATATAATATCATGTAAATGGTTAAGGATGACAATCGTTCATCGTTACAATTTTCAACTAATACATTCACTCTTTTTATATCACGATTATTCTTCGGCCACTCTCCGAGCTAAAAGATTTCATGCATCCGGTACCGTAGCATAGTGGACAAATAGGCATAGCGGACAAATAGAGGTCTTAGCTGTGCCATTGCAAAATATAAATTATTGGTAGCTCTAGAGGCTATGATGAGGCATGCTTGATTTATTGGGGTTAAAGCTATGTTTCTGGACTATAACGAGTCCTAACTCCTAAATAAGCGTCTGCTCACTATATTTTATTAGGACAAACACAAAAGAGGTCAGCATCAATATCAACTAATTGTGCTGGTCAAGTTTTGAAAATGACTTAGATCCTCTCCTCTTTGAAGTTACATAGAGGATCCTGTGCAACAATCCTGACCATTTATTAATCTAACAAGTGAATCAAGCATTATTAGAGAAGGTGTATATATCTGCTTGTGGGACTAAACAAGCCTTTCAAAAAAATAGTGACAAAATGTTAAATTTAAGTATAAAGAAGAAATAAAATCACATATTTCCTAAAATTGAAAGACCGAATTCATCTATTCAAAAGCACAAGTACCAAAAGCAAGTATGAATTGGTTAGTTTATTATTGTATATTAATTGAAAAACACCGCAAAGCTTAAATTTTATGAACAGGACACGACTTCTAAAAATGGGGAAAAACTCAAGAATTGAGGTGTTTTTGGTGCTTTCTCTAATTGAGGCAAAATTACTCTGATTGCATGTGTGCTTTGTCCTTTACAGAAACAGCTCAAACATTTGTAAGTTATGTCAATCGCGAGCAAAATGCTTGTACACGAAATTTTGGTTTTCTTTTTGGAATGGTAGTAACAAACAATAAAAATACCTGAGTGGGAGCAGAGGTTTGAATCTGGGAGGGATCGGGTGGGAGGGAATCCGCTGAATCGAGCGACGAACATTTTAGGCTAGGAATGTTGGAGGCCCGGTCTACAGAAACAGAACAAGGTAGGGATGAAACAGTAAGTAGTATTATGAAATGGATTATTTTATCTGAAAAGAGAAGCAGAAAAGAGAGTAGTAGTGTAAATTACACGGCAATTGTGAATTGAAGCGAACGGAGATTGAAGAAGAGAAGTTATTGTTGGTGGAGAAGCATGATGATGGGAGTGTAATTGGGGATTTGGGTTTGGAATGACGGAAGAGAGAGAGACGGTGGGAATGAATGTTGTGAAACTGCTTCACTGCACTTGAAATCATGGTAGTCTTCGTTCTCCTGAAAACGTGAGGATGCTGAATATTTTAGAACTGCTTCACTGCACCTGATTCGCTGAACCTTCTTTCTCCTGTTCCTTTGAACATTTGACGACCACACTGATACTTTTCTCAACTTTTTAATATTTTTTTTTGCAGAACAAAACATGCTGTGCCCATTCAATAGGGGTTGACTTTCTCTTTATTCTTATTAACAGTTATATTTTGAAAAAAAAAAAAAAAGAGTTTACTGCGTTCTGTAACATTTCATAAACTATTAATTGCTCTTCATTGAGTATATTCTTTTATTATTTAATTCTTATGGGTTTGTTGTGAAGTATAAATGCAAGAAGAAATAAAAAAAAAAAAAAGTATCAGAATAATAA
>Ga0123340_1007582_pt1 | contig 10348 bp, 4 predicted proteins | sample SirMexnodulemix_FD_89961 | JGI IMG/M metagenome (GOLD analysis project Ga0123340, IMG submission 89961) | Root nodule microbial communities of legume samples collected from Mexico - Siratro Mexico nodule mix | ecosystem: Host-associated > Plants > Roots > Nodule | place: Mexico: Nepantla...
AAATAATTTAATATAAAAAATATTTTTAAAAATATAAATTATAATTAAAACAAAAAATTGATTACAAAATCTTAATAAAAAAATATATTTTCAACAAAAAATTAAATTTATTTCACAAAATACTAAAATTTAAATTATTTTTTTTAGTATTTAATTATTTGACTTCTCTAAGCTTCACTTTCATTTTGTTTTGATCTTTAAACTTTTGTTATATCATTTTGTGAAGATGAGTGATATTTCAATTTAAATAAATAATTAGTAAGCCTTTACTTCAGAAGTGCATACACTCTAAAAAAAAATACACTTTTAATCGATAAAATTTCGATGATATAAACATGTAAAATCAAACAAATAATACAAGGAAATACGATTTAACTCACAAGGATTTTGTGTGAAGTGTCAATCCACTGTATCTTGGTTGATTTAATGTGTGTTGGTCATGTTTTGAATCATTTAAAATATGTTGTACATAATACATAATGAAATAATAATAATAATGAAAAAAAAAAGTTTAACAATTATTTAAAATGGATTTCTAGTTTAATAAGAAGTTATAGGGATCCATGACTAAAATAACTAAGTGTAAAAGTGGTAAACTACGTCAATTCATCAATATTCAACAAAATAGTGTAAATCATATTATTATCTACTTTGGTTTCATTAAGGTCAAATGATTAATTATCTAGTTGAAGCAATTGATATTCTGTCTTAATTTTTACTTTATTTAATATAACAAGATGAAAAATATTTGGATAACATGAAAATATAGTAAATTATTATCTTTAAAAAAATCTATACTATATAATATAAGAGACATTTAAAAATGTATATTGATCTATACAGTTTATTTGGAAAAATTATATAAGAGACACTTTATTCAAAGTTTTATTATAGTCAATATATATGTAAAGAATGAGTTTTTTTTTTTTTTTAACTCAAACTATTTTTTTATTTATGACTACGACTTACACATTTATTTTTATATAAACTCTCATCCAAGTATTAAATACATGTTTTTATTTATAATTATCTTCTTAAAGTATCTTGACTAAAGATTTACTTATTTGTTTAGAGTTTAGAATTTAGGATTTATTTATTTATTCTAAATGAACTTTGACTACATGTCTTTCACTTTTTTTTACAAATTAACCTGAATTAAGAACACACACTTCTTCTTCCATAAATTACCCTCTTGAGCAACCCTTAAGAAGGATGCATTTGTTCAAATACAATGAGAAAACTTCAACCAAAGGTTTGTTCAAATACAATGACCTCCCTCCAACCCATTTTGGATTATAAAAAGAATATAAAAATAAAAGACAAAAAGCAAACTAGGCAACCCAATAATAAATAAATAACATTCATTTAATATAGGAGTTATTACTAGCGATAAAAATTGCCAGAAAGTCTCCACAAAAACAAAATAATTAAGACTAAATACAACTGACACTTAACTTCCATGACCTAATATAAATTCAACAAAATTCCTAGTTGATTTTTTCATATAGTTTCTAAAATAGATAAAAAAAAATATTTTCATAATGACTAAATCCTGGTGATGAAACAAGAATCCTTAAGAAACCTTCATCATAACACAATATTTTGTGAAACTGAAATCGTAATAAAAAGAGATTATTTTGGTGCAAAGAATAAAATAGTGTTATCAATGTATGAGTTTATTTAATTTAATTAATTAAAATCGTAATAAAATTGCATGATTTTAGTGTAAATTATGTTAAACTGAAAACATATGTGTTTGACACGATTTTGATTGTAAACAAACTGTGAAGATTTGGTACATCTCAGTAGTTGAATGAAATAATAATGTATAATACCTGATGATGTTATAATTTACCAAAATTATATGGATTTTAATTGTGACATAAGCGACTTTGCTAAAAATAATTAAAATCAAAAGAATGGTCATACTATATGACAATAATTACCACCACACTAAGTTAAACTATTTTATGTAGATACTTTTACTGATTTTTTAATTTTTTTATTGGAAAATTTATTCCATTCATTTCAATAAAAATATAATATATCAGGACACAAAACAAAGTTTGATTGAAAATTATTATAAGAGTACCCAAAACTATTATTATTATTTCATATAATATTTTATTATATATGAAAATAGCACAAAAAAAATTATTTAGAGACCAATATTTAACTACCAAATAAAATAGTTGCTAATTGTGATTAAAATAGTCACCAAATTAAATTTTAATTGCTAAATAACTATAAAATAGGAGTAATGTATCTAAAATTAGATACTAAAATTTGAGTGACCTATATCATTAGATTCTAAATATTCGTCTCTAATTTTTTCTTTGTAGTGTAGATTAATTTGTATAATAGATACAAGTGATGTACAATAATAGCTAAAAAAATAATAAATTTAAAAATTTTTCTATAAACAAATTTGAGTTCCATATATAAAAAGTGTTTACAAAATATGTTAAAATTATACTTTATAGGTCTTGAAAATATTATGGAAGCTATACACACAACAATGCATGTGCCTAACTGTAAATAAAAATATAAATAAACACTTTTGACATGCCTACAAGACTTCTTATATAAACAAAAATTTTTAATGAAAATAATTTATACACATTTTAATTTATAAATAAATAATAATAATAATAATATTGGATATATTTATAACAATCTTCCATCAAACGTTTTGTTTTATGTCCTGATATATTATATTTTTGTTGGAATAATTTTTCTAAAAACAAAATTAAAAAAATCAGTAAAAATATTCACACAAAATAGTTTAGTGCAGGGTGATAGTAATTATTTTGGTACGGTATGATCATCCTTTCATTTTAATCATTTTCAGCATGGTCAGTTATATTACAATTAAAACTCATTATCATATATCATTATTTCATTCAATTTTAAACGTAAATTAAATTGTGTCATTAATTATTAATTAATGCACGTAAATCCTCATAATTTTTTTAATTAAAATCTTGTCAAACACACATTATTATCAGATTAAGATAATTTGCACTAAGATCGTGCAATACGGTTACAAATTTTAATTAATTAAATTCACAATCTATTTCTTTACACTAAATTGTCTCGATAGTACCATTTATTTCTTAAAAAAATCATATTTAATCTGTACGATTTACTCATTATAGAAATAAAATATTATTTTACCTGTTTTGAATATTATACAAAAAAAAATATCCTTGTTTGAGTATTTTGCCAATAAATTCATTCCATTCAAAGTTATTCTCTCCATTTTTTTACCTTCGGATCTGTTTTTTTTTTTTTTCGTCACAACTAGTGATAGTCAACAAAGTTGCAAGTCATATCAAACTCGAACAAATCGATCAAACCAAATAAGGTAACAACAAGGTGGATCATCTTCTTTATCCTAACTCATTCTCTTCAGTAATTCTCTTACAAGCATGACTAATCATCACTCATGTTTAACTACCTTAACATCTCTTTCCAAAGTCACATTAGGCAGGTCAAATTGGAGGTGTGTAATCTTGTCCATAGGATACTTAAATTTTATTATCAGTACTCACGCTTTTATATGATTTTTTTTAATACTTAAAATTAAAAAATTTCTAAATTTAATTTATATTAAATGCTGAAATTTATATCATTTCATTCTTATATGATTTGAAAACATCATGCAACCTTTGCACCATCGAGCATATCATTGGAATTCAGAATACCATAACTGATGTGATTTCAAAACCATAATACGTCAATCATTCAAATGGAAAACTTAAGATTTCGGATAGCAAAATGTCACTATGGAGACTTTAGGAAAGTGGCTACTTCTAAAGGAATTTACTAAATAGAAGAGTTACACTCCATATAATTTGAAGAGATAATCTTAAAAGTGGAAGAAACACGAAAACATGATAATTCATACTTAAATACCTTCATGCTCATAATTCATCCATTATTTTTAAGTTGATAATTGATTAAAAAATATTTATTTTAATTTATTTTATGGCACGTAAATAAAGAAAAAGTAACCAAAATAGAACAATTTGTTCTAATATACTATGAAATACTCCATTACAATAACTTAAACAAATTATTACACTTTTAATAAAAATCAAAAGCAACTTGAAGCAAATTATCTAAGAATTATCCTTTCATATACTTAATTTTATAGCATTTCCTTCTTTAAAGTTTTCTTATCTAGAATATCAACCTTATCCACCACAATGATTATAATGAAGTTGATATATAGATTCGCACGGAATAAAAGCATTATACTATTTTTCTTCTTCTATTGAATATTAGATCTAGATTTATAAAAGGTAAATTCACATCACCTTAACAATGGTAAACTTTGTTTTTAATAAACAAAATCATGCACCTACTAAAAATTTGCAAATATAACAAAGTTGAGTAAAAATAAAATCAGTTATAAATCTTGTATATCACTTAATTGGAATTATTATCATTTGAAGTTAAGTTCTTCATCAATGAATAAAAAAGTATTTTGCATTTTCATCATCTCATCTCATACCAAACTTGGAAGATTCATATAATCTAATATTGAACTTCTTCTGACCTTGAGGATACCTCACCTTATCCCATGCTTTATTAAAAACTATTAATATAAATGTTGTTGGACTTAGATACGTCAACCATAGTCCAAAATGAAGGTCATGCAAAAGTTCAATGATTAGATAGCAATGAGATGCATACAATTTTCACTTGTTTCTGATATAACTACAATTCCATTACCATTAGGATCACCGAGAGTAAATTTTCTTTATATATGATGATATAAGTCTATTGATAAAAGGTTGGACAATATGATTCTTTTTCCTGCATTCAAAGACCATAACAAATCAATTATAAAAGTTTGGTAAGAAAAATAAATAAAAGTTATTACTTACATAACATAGTACATGTTCACATTATTAAGTTCATGACATCCTTCTGACTTGAAATATAATGATCACTATCCAATATAAGATTTCCTTCCATTCAATACAAATGTATAAACTATTTCGAATGATAAAATATAACTATTTTTTAATGATGAAATGATTGAATTAGTTGATACATTTAAAAGCATTTTAAAATTCATAATTAAACTATATAATAAAATATTACTTATCTGAAATTGTAACATGATTTACATAAGTCAATTAAAATATTCTTATATCGTTTAAAAATTTAGATATTGTCCAACCAGGTTGAGTATCAATACTTTATCAGCTTTCCATTTTCAATCAGTACTGTATATATCTTTTCCTCACCTAGAAACAATTACATGATACACTCATTAATTGAGCTTATTATTTCTAATATTGGAGTTAATATTGTTCTATCCTTTAAATACTCCAAATTGTCTAAGTAACCTACCAATTCCGAATGATAAATTTTGCAATATCTTCTAATAGCTTTAGCGCCAACTAACAGTAAGTGGCTCGTTCGTGCACCCCAAAACAAAATGACTACTTGAAATGAATTAAAGCAGAATAAATCGATTCTTGAAATGGTGCAAGAAAACATCAGCAACGCGTTCTTGGCGTGAAAACATTCCATGCACGCCAGAAAACATCTAAACCTCATGCATCACGATAGAGGACGCTATAAATTTGATGTGTTCATGTCATAACGAAGGTCTTAAACCCCTATCATCACCATAACAATTTCAATGGACAAATCCATCCTATGGAAGCATAAGAAAAACGGCAAAACTCGTCATATACCTATTGGGAAAGGGAAGAAGAGACGCATTACCAGTAACAGTATTAACATCATATATCAATAGGGAAAGAGAAGAAGAAACACTGACAATAACAATACTAACATTATATACCAATAGGGAAGAGTAGAAGAAACACTGACAATAACAGTACTAACATTATATACCAATAAGGAAAGAGAAGAAGAAACACTAACAGTAATAGTACTAACATCATATACCTTTTAGTGAAAAGGAAGAAAAATCATTAATAGTAACACTACTAACATCATATACCCTTTAGTAAAAGGAAAGAAGAATCATTAATAGTATCCGTACTAACATCATATACCTATAGTGAAAGGGAAGAAAAAACATTAACATTAATTTCGGCCACGCCCTACTCCTGGACGGTTGTATGAACTACTACCATTTGAATGCGCCCTTGCCCTATGGTGTTCGCCAGAAGAACCAACTTCATTTGCATCAGATATTGTTATCACCGGATGGCTACGCTCATTAGAAGGAAGTGCCCAACCTCCCCGCCTCGCCTGCTCAGCCTGTCCATTTCTGCTGCTAGCTTCTGAAACACCCAAGAGTACAAATTAAAAAAGACAAACAACAAATGAACCGTAGCTCCTTTTAAAAGGAAATGGTGTAAGTATTTTAGCACAAAAATACAGATCACCCCCAGTGGCTATTGCTATTTATTTCAATGTCACAGTACTATTTTACTCAATGTAATTTAATATTTGGTTTGGTTCTTTTCCAAATTTTGTAGAAGCATACATGACAGCTCCGAAGCAGCAAATTTGCAAATATAATAGACAACCAAAAGTATATGGAACATAAAGAAGCATATCCACAACATACTGGAAAAATTATTTCAAATGAGCAAATGTGGGAGTTGAAAGAAAAATGAAAGGAAGATTGGAAAGACAGAAATAGTTATGCTACGAAGGTGCTCATGAAAAAGCTGACCTAGTAATTTTTGATTTTACGGAGGACCTAGTAGCTTTGAAAAATAGTAAAAATGTATGTCATTTCACTTAAACTGATTTCTGTCAAAACTACTAATGATGCCCATCATTTTTGTATTATAGTTACCGAGCTTGATAGATGCAAACACAATATTGGGATAGCTCGTCACAGGATGACCACTATTCTGAACTTTTTATGCATATTAAGTAATTAAATATGCACCAGTTTTCTTCAAAGAGAAAATAAAAAGAGCAAAAGAAAACACTAGAAACCAAAAGAACAGGGTGAAAATGCAGGTGAGAACAGAAGGAGTTGATCTACAAAAACTTGTGCAAATACCTAAAACACCCCTGTATTGTTAAAACTCAAAACTTTAGGTTTAAGGGCATTTAAAGATTTTGGGAATACTTCACTGTTGCAAGCCAAATTGCACACAAGTGCACAGCAGGCCCCCACAGCCATGACACTAAACCGTGCTATTATAGTGTGAAAGCAGCACCCATAGCCACTCTACCACCATAGCACACTATCAATAATCTAGTTCTGCAGTAAATTACTTTAATTTCTTCAATTTTAGTTATTCAAGAACATTAATACTTGTAATCCCATGAATATATTACAATATTTAGCATATATTTTTACGGAACAATATCATTACGGAAACTGTGGGTACATATATATAAAAATATAACTGTAATATTCTCTAGTAAATTGTACATACATCTTCCAGTGAATAGAGATAATTACTCACCAATACTCCCAGTCCATCCAGGAAAATAGTTTTGACCCTTCACTTTCCATTCTTCTTCAAAGCCAGAAAGTTCCTCTACAATATCACAACCCAAAAACCTTTCAGGAATGCATACATACAAGTATAGGAAAGTGTGAAAGTAATATGATATCCTGGATAGTGGTTCAAAACCAATATCGCATGATAGTGGATAGCAGGATGATCATAAACACAGAACATCTACACATAAAGTAAATAATTTATATTACAAGTATATAAATGCTACAAACATAGCCATAATTAATGGCATACTAATAGTTAAAGTCATAATTTTAGCCATACACTCCAATAACAAGGATCAAGCAAGTAATATAAAAGGAAAAATAGAAGTACTGCGACAAAGGCCACTGTAAGGTTTACCTATCTGAACTAAAACAACAGTGAAAAAGGAGAAAACAAAACAGACATATAACATTACACACACAATTACAAAAACCAAACATAAGCCCCTCTTTGAGGTGAACAGAACCCCAAGGATGTAAACAGAGTAAAGACCACGAAAGGTGTGTCAGGGTTCCATAGAACGTGGATTAGCTGGAAACACAGAGGAGAGCTATGGATGAGATGGTTGCATTAAAGAGTCACTGCTATAGAAAGCTGGCACAAGCCAGCCTTCCATCGAAGGGCCCATAGCTGCAACCTAGGCAACATTGTTATAGCAGCACTATAATGAAACCATTGACTATGGTCATATGATATCACACCATAATTTCATGAATATCAGATACATAACCTACCTTCATTTATATTGTGCAAAGTCTGCATAGTATCCACCCTACCATCAGAATTCAGTTTCTTGGAGAGAGAATGACCCTATAAAACATCACAAATAAGTAAAATAACATGAGTAAGAGACCTGTTAGAAGTTAAAGCATTAAAACGTTCACAGAAAAAGTTATTACAAAACCAAACCTAGTGAATCTAACATAGCAACCAAAGAGAATAATACAAGAATACCTTGCCACGAATGCCTCTAGAAATTACGTGAGAAGCTTCTCTTTTTGAACTATCAGCCTCCTTGCTCTCTTCAAAGGTCACCTAACACAGCAAAAAATGGTATCAGAAAAATATAAATCTCACTATAGCTTTTAATCAACAATTCAAATGCTTACTCCATCACTCCCAGTCCTTCTTGTCCTTGAAGAAGTATAATATGTTCCATTTGGACCACCATAGCTGACTGTTGAGCTCTGGAAGCAGAAGCTTTGAGATTGACGCTGAGGCCCAGTTGTAGTGACTCTGTTGTACTCATTTCCAGAGTGCCAATGTCTGCTCTTCTTCCCTGCAACATGAATTAGAAATAATCAGCCTAAGCAAATCCAAGCTGCCCCTATTGGGAGATAGATCAAAAGCACCTACTGCTGCAGGGAAAGACATGCATTACCTTCAGTTTCATCATCTGGATGTTCAACAGAGGGTTCATCATCTGACCGACTATGCTTTCTCGGATTTTCTTTCCTCTCCTCTGTTGTGTCCTCGTTTTCATCATCAGAGTCCAATTCCTGAATGATTGGTCCCCTTTGCCTGCTAGGCTCTGGAGCTTGATGGTCAAGGAGCCCAGACGGATGCATCCCTGAGACTTGATGCTGAAAAAACCCAGATGAATGCATCCCTGGGACTTGATGCTGAAGAAACCCAGATGGATGCAAACCCGGTGGAAAAGGAAATCCAGTTGGACCACCAAAGGAACCGGATTCAAACATCCCTCCGAAAGGCCGGGTGAAGAAAGGATCGTCAAACGGGTCCCTACCCCCAAAAAAGCTTGAGATTAAACTCCTGGAAGGTCCAAAGGAACCAAACCCACCAAAAGGGTCACCAAAATTGGAGAAAGGATCCCTGCCACCCCCGCGTCCTTGCATTCTATCTATGTGCAGTATTCACTGAAAATACAGGTTGCAATCAGGGTAATTAAAACGCAATAAACCATTCAAATATTAATCGAGGATTCAATACAAGCTCTCTTTCAGAAAAATCATAATGAATTCTCCTTTTGAAGCCTATTTAATGATTATATATTTTTTTTAAAATTCTTGCTACAAATGAACGTGTAAATATAGACACTGGCTTCAAACCCTAACAGCTTCATCATAATCCGAATAAAGGCCTCAGAAAAGAAGGCCAAAAGGCTTATTTGCTATACCGAATTTCAATTACAGAACCAATGAACCAAAAAGCAATGGTAACTAGTTGATTTAAACAGGAAGATCAGTGAAACAAAACAAAATAGCTAAGAATGAAACCAGATGGAGATAATTCAAATTCAAAATCCGTAAAATGAAAAAGGGGAGATTAGAGAGAGGTGTACCAGAGAGACAATGAGAGAGTAGAGAGGGCGAAAAGGAAGAATAGTGGGAAAGACCAACCCAATTATTTGAGACCTAAAGATGTGTTCCCAATTCCCAATTTATGCACATTCATTGGATGTTTAATTCTCTCATGTAAATAGAACTCTCTAGCACAATTGATATGCAAAAGATATCAGATACCAGCATCAGCTTCCAGAAGCATTCTTCCTATCCTATACCCAATATTTTTTAAAATTCCGAAAATATCCCTTTGAATTTTGTAATCTAAAATATAAGTTTATAATTTGATATAATATGTAATACAGTGTAAAATATATTTTTTTAAAAAATTTAAATTATATAATTTAACATAATCTGTATATTTAAAATGAATATTTTAATATTTTAGAAAATAACTTCGTAATAAAAATCAATTTAAAATTTAACTCTAAAGATAAATAAGATAACATTTGAATAATTTTTTCTTACATAAAATTTTAAATAAAAAAAATTATTCAATTTTTATTTTTATAATAACAACCACTTACTTTCATTTTTTAAAAATATTCAGTTTTATTTTTTTAAAATCTACAAATTCTT
>Ga0123340_1007583_pt1 | contig 10348 bp, 8 predicted proteins | sample SirMexnodulemix_FD_89961 | JGI IMG/M metagenome (GOLD analysis project Ga0123340, IMG submission 89961) | Root nodule microbial communities of legume samples collected from Mexico - Siratro Mexico nodule mix | ecosystem: Host-associated > Plants > Roots > Nodule | place: Mexico: Nepantla...
ATATATAAAAAAAAAAAAATATATATATATATATATATATATATATATATATATATATAGTTGTAAAGTAAATGTATAAAATGAAAAATGATGTCATAATTTCTTATTTTTTCTGTTTTTTTTTTCAAAAGGGAAAATCATTATTAAATAATTATACTAATTCTTCTAATGACATCACAAAAATACTAATTAAAAAACAAGTTTAATTTTCACAATATTAATTTAAAAATTATTATGTAAATTATTAAATACTTTATATATATAATATAAAAAAAAAAATCGGCTCACAGAGAGTCGATTTTCTAGTCGGATAAGATTCAAAAATATTGAATCAACCTTCAAAATTTATATGCTTCGAAAACAGTTTTTATTTTCATTAACAGGGAAAATGTTTAATTTGGTAAATAAAATGTGAAAGAATCTACAACAATATTTTTTTTTTTCCGAAAAATATGCATCCAAGGGAAAGAAAATGGAAAAGTAATACTAATGCACTATTTATTACTAATTAAAATAAATAAATTACCATGTACAGTGTATTTAAGGTGTTTCTATCAAAAGAATAACATAAACGAAATATTGATAATAATTATTTTGAAGTCATATTAGATGATTATTTCTTTCTTGTTCTAAAATAATTCTACAAACAGCAAGTTGATAAGATAATTGACTATGAAATTGAAGTGTGTTGTTGTGTGGAGCATGTTATATAGCATGAGATAGATAGATAGACACAGAGAAACAAGAAAAGCAGAGATGGCAGTGTGTTCCTCACTCTCACTTCTCCCTCCCATCCCTTCTCAACCCAAAACATTCTCAAGTTCTCAAACACCACTCACCAAGTGGCATGGCATCTACACCAACACTAACACCCCACCAAGGTTCTTGTTGAATGCTGGTTTCAATGAGATAGAGCCTGACCTCAATGAAGATTATAGAGAAGTCTATGCCACCAATGGAGTTGATGCTGTATATATTCTCAACAATTCTGCTTTCTTCTCCCTTTTTCTACCCTTTTGCTTCCCTCATCACTTTCACTTCTTTCATGCCAATTTCAGGATGAATTTGAGTATGGAATTTATGATGGCCACCACACTTACAATGAAGGAGAAGAGAAAGGTCCGTCTTTTCCACTCTTGCTCACTTTCTTGCTTTAACTTTCTTTTCCCTTTTTTTCATCACTGCTATTCTTTTTATCTAGCCGGGCCATGAAAAAAAGGGTAAAAAGAATGATGTCGTTTGTAGAGATTTGTTAGAGAATTATGTGGTTCATTCTTAGCCTTTTTCCTTGACATTATAGCATCGTTATATACATAAAAGTTAAAAATATGACAGAATAAAAAAAAACAGATAGTAAAGTTCACCGAATAACAACAGTTAAGAGCCTAAATGTATGATTCAGCCATGATTTTAAGATGTAGATTGGTACTTTATTATTTACCTGTAAAGTTTGATGTGAAGTTTGTCTAAGTGTATCCTGTTTTTGTTGACAAAGTTGATGGTGAATATTCATTTCAGGAACATTTTGGGGTTCAATTATGGAAGAGATAGCAGCAGCAGAACCCCCCACAGGATTCCAGGGTGTGTTTTTCATTATCATGCACAACAATTTCATTATAATGGTTTTTTTTTTCTTATTATCATTTATTTTTATGCAGGGCTTATGTCATGGCTATTCCCACCAGCCATTGCTCTTGGGGTGTACCTCAATGTTCCGGTAACATTAATCTAACTGTTTATTGGCATTAGTGAACAAGGACTCAATCATCAAATGTTGGAATATAAACAGTGCATTTGCATTGTTAGTTTGCTAACTTTGTATAAATTTCTGATTAATGATTTCAATTTTTCAGGGGGAGTACTTGTACATTGCAGCAGGCGTATTTGTAATCGTATTTTGTATTATTGAGATGGATAAACCTGATAAGCCCCACCACTTTGAACCTCACATATACAATATGGAAAGAGGAGCTCGAGACAAGTTGATAAATGATTATAATACCATGAACATTTGGGAATTCAATGAAAAATATGGTGACCTGTGGGATACTACTATCCAGAAGGATGACATAACCAAGAGATAATTGTATATATTTCATCACTTATAATGACAATTGATTCCAAATATAGTCATATCAGTTTCATATTTTGTTTTCACTTTTTACTTTTCACGGTTTTCTGTTTTTGTTGGATCAAGAGGTGTATGTTCCTTTTTTTCTTTTTACCTTTTTATTTTTCATTAAATAAATAGAAACTTAAGTTCTATTTTACTCATGCATTGACCATTAAATGCTCCAAGGGAAAGTAGTCAAAAGTTTTATGATGACTTCTGGTATGCTATGCTGTCATAGCATCTTCTAGTGACGGCTTGACCATTTTCATTGTTGAAGAAATCCAGAAATTTGCCTTCTCATCATCTTTACAATGGAAAGTTTGGATGACTTAACATCATACCATCACTATTGTTTGCCAACAAAGTCTAATAGTTATCGGTTAACTAGTAATCTTTGAAGAAAATGGAAACTTATCAGATATTTATGCTATAATATAGAACATCTGTTACATTACAAATTAAAAATCTCCAGTCAGAAAGAGATTAATCTGAGCAATTGTTTTGAGACATTATAAATAGCGATTAACCTAGAGAATGAAAAATAAGTTCTAAAACCTTTTAGGTGCTGTAGATAACGCAGTTCACTTGGACTTAAACCTTCATTGATTCTTTGGCTTGCTTTAATAATTCCGACAAATCCCATCGACACAAATATGATCTCAGCCACTACCCTCTCTCAGGTCACAAGCAAACAACATAAAATCCAGGAGCAGTCATAAAAGTGTTAATTTTCATATTATCTAAATAACTTAAATTACTAAGTTTGAATAGAAAATAACACCATGTAAGTATCAGAAAACTCTCTGAAGTGGAAGGAATAAAAGTTCAGTGGATAGTCATCAATGAGTTTTGGTATAACATATTCCATTGTCAAGATTGTTCTACTGTTAAACTATTGATTTTTCTAATCACCACTCTTATGCATCATACTTTTTACTGTTAAAATACACAGATATTCCATTTCCAATTCTTATCTCTCATTATCAACTCGTGAAGGTCGCTTTGGAATGTACATGAGGCCACATAGCGGCCCGTGGTTAAATACATCTAACCAATATTGAATTTTCTGCAAAAACTGTTCGAAAGTTGTGCTTATAATTTGAAAAATAGTTACATTGAAATAAAGTTATGACTAAGTCAAGCCATTAGAATTCCAGATGTCATTTCATCAATGGGATCCAAGATCTCTAAGTTCAACTTCAAAGACTTTTTGGATCTAGATCAGTGTAAGAAATGATACCAAGTTTGACATTATGTCAGGTAGCTCTAATTCATTAGTTATTAACCACCTGAAATAATAACTACTCTGGGTCAATTTTCTGCAGTGTACAGACTCCACTTCCAGTTCTCCACCTAGTTCTACATGACTGAAATTTCTGCCCACTGAGTGTTCATATTCCCTAACCCAAGATACGATGACTTGATGGTAATATAAATTATTAAATTATTACCTCAGTCAACAATAAAATTATATTAAATTATTGAAAACAAAAACTTTACGATTAGAATCGTGTGGGAGAAGGCAGCTGTATAAAATAGAACACCCTTCATCAAAAGGAAGCTGAACATTCATTTGACCACATTTTCAACATAAACTGTCCCACACAACACAACTTAACCATTGACCTTGAACAAACAGCAGCAGCAGCAGAAGAAGAAGAAGAAGTTGATGGTGATGGTGATTCCAATATAAAGGCAGAACCCCAAAACAAAATCAAGCGCCAACACAAACACGATGACACCCCTCAAACTGCATCACTCCCTCCCTCTCATCTTCATCTTCTTCTTCTTCCTCCCTTCTTCCCACGCCCAAACGCCACGCCAGCAGAACAACACTGGCTTCACGTGCACGGGCACCCGCACGTGCGCCGCCTACGCCTTCTACCGCGCCTCGGCCCCCGACTTCCTGGACCTGGCCGCCGTGGGCGATCTCTTCGAGGTGAGCCGCCTCATGATAGCCACGCCGAGCAACATCTCCTCCGTGTCCTCCGCCCTGGTCCAAGACCAGCCCCTCTTCGTCCCCTTGAGCTGCTCCTGCAACTTCGTGAATGCCACCTTCGGGTTCCTCTCCTACGCCAACATCTCCTATGTCATCCAACCCAACGACACCTTCTACACCGTCTCCACCTTCAAGTACAACACCCTCACCACTTACCCTTCCGTCGAAACCGTCAACCCCACCTTAGTCGCCACCAACCTCTCCATCGGCCAGGTCACCATCTTCCCTGTCTTCTGCAAATGCCCCGACACCAACAACACCAACAACACCAATTACATGATCTCTTACGTTGTGCAGCCCGGGGACAACATCTCCTCCATTGCCTCAGCTTTTGGGGTTCAGGAACAGGCTATAATTGACGTCAACAACGAGACACTCTATGATTATGACACCATTTTCATCCCGGTGGAGCAGCTTCCGTCTCTGTCGCAGCCTGCGGTGGCTCCAGCTGCGCCGCCTGGTGGGAACGGGAGTGAGAGTGGGAGTGGGAGGGATAGGACGGGGACTGTTAGAGGGTTGGGGATTGGGTTGGGGTTGGTGGGGTTGTTGTTGGTGTTGGTGAGTGGGGTGTGGGTGTGGAGAGAGTTTACGATGAAGAAGAGGTTGGGAGTGAAGGATGAGGAGGAGGATGGAGGGAGGAAGATGGTGTATTCGGGAGGGAAAGAGGGGCAGAAAGGTGGTTTGGATGTGAAACTGATGGCAAATGTATCGGATTGTTTGGACAAGTATAGGGTTTTTACGGTTGAGGAACTGGTGGAGGCCACCCATGGTTTTGATGGGAAGTCCTTGATCGAGGGATCCGTTTACAGAGGGGAGATTGATGGGGAGCTCTTTGCCATCAAGAAGATGAAGTGGAATGCCTATGAGGAACTCAAGATCTTGCAGAAGGTAACCACTCACGCCACCACTCTCTCTTCCTTAGTCCTTCTTTCACATTCTTCCATAACATCACTCATTAATTGTTTCTTCTTCATTTGGGTATAAATTTTTTGCTCTTTTCGAGAATATAATTTCCATGCGACATAATATAAAAAAATTAATCAATCAAAATCTTTTATTGATGTGTCTTTTAAGACAATTAATGAAAAGATCAATAACTTGTGCTAGTTCATAGTGTTATTCTGGATACAGCAGAAGCAAATATGTGAGTACAGATTGAAATTTGAAACAGTCAATGATAAGATATGAGTGAAGAGCTTTGCTTAGAATAAAATAGGCTGGGAATTAATCGATATCTTATTGTTGATGATTCAATCAGATGATATTAAGTGAAGTGACTTGTCTGATGAGTGGTCAACCCGCCAGTAATTTTTTAGAATTTAGCAAAACCAAACCAAGGGAATAAACTTCTAGATACCTGGAACCTGGAGATACACAATTGTTTTAATACTTGGGACAAAAAATAATCGGAATCGTAGCTTGAAAATTAATTATTCTGTTGTTGCTATGCAAACAAACCTTCATTTGTAGAGCAACCTATCTGAATGGAGTTCTAAAACATTGTCAAACTTGATTTATTTTGGTAATTATCCATTGTTCATTATTTTCATGCTTGTATCTTAGAAACGCATCAATCAAGAGGAATAAAACAATAGTAGTTGATGGCATAGTTGCTTCTAGTTATTTAATAAAAGATGTCTCCAACTTGTCATATTTTTCAGATCTGGGTAATTAATATTATTATACAGTATGGTGTTAATGATTTAACTATAAAGTAGCATGGCAGGAGCAGTTAAAAAAAGCACAACGAAAGACAAAAACGCCGCTTAGCTTTTTGTCTTTTTCTATTTCATGACAAAATTGTTAAAATGTATTCCCATTTGGATCTGTCTAAAATAATCATATTTATAAGACAACATTTCAGCTTCTTCCACTTGAGCCTTTAGGTAGTGGATCATTTTAGGTGGTTACATTACATTTCTAATGAACAAGTATCAAAATAATAAATGTAATAGGCACTCACTATCTATGTAAGAGTTTCAGCACGTGGTTAATTTTGTATGTCCACCATGATTCATGCTTGAATGGTTGGTTAACATTGTGTCATTTTTTGTGTTGAAGGTAAACCATGGGAATCTGGTGAAGTTGGAGGGATTCTGCATAGACCCAGAAGAAGCAAACTGCTATCTAGTCTATGAATATGTGGAGAATGGATCTCTATACTCGTGGTTGCATGAGGAGAAAAAGGAAAAGTTGAGCTGGAAAACAAGGCTAAGAATAGCCATTGACATTGCCAATGGCCTCCAATACATCCACGAGCACACGAGGCCACGAGTTGTGCACAAAGACATCAAGAGCAGCAACATTCTCTTGGACCACAACAAGAGAGCCAAAATTGCAAATTTTGGGCTTGCGAAGTCTGGAATGAATGCCATCACCATGCACATTGTGGGAACACAGGGCTACATTGCCCCTGAATATCTGGCTGATGGTGTGGTCTCCACAAGCATGGATGTGTTCTCTTTTGGGGTTGTGTTACTTGAACTAATTTCTGGGAAGGAAGCCGTCGATAAGGAGGGAAGTCTCTTGTGGGCTAGTGCCATCAGAACATTTGAAGTAGACAGTGAACAAGAGAAGGCTAGGAGACTGAGGGAATGGTGTGATAAGGATATTTTAAGGGAGACATGCTCAATGGAAAGTTTGATGGGTGTTCTCACAGTTGCAATTGCTTGCTTGCAAAAAGACCAGTCAAAGAGGCCCAGCATAATGGACATTGTCTATGCACTGTGTAAAAGTGAAGATTTGGGCTTTGACATCTCAGATGGTGGGATTGGCTCACCACGGGTGGTGGCTAGGTAGATGTGCTGTGGTGCTGACTCATCTCATCTGTTTGGTTTTGGTCAGAGAACCATTTGGATATTTTTATCTAAAGAAATCCATTTGGTTTCTGGTGATCTCTAGCTGGTGTACCCTTGTAGGTCTTCTTTTTGCTACGGATATACTGACCACAAAAAAGGGTTTAAAAGACCCTCAACAAGCATAGGCATTTCTTCCTACATCCCATACAAATCAACCTCACCCTTTTTTATTCCACAGTAGGTATTTTTGAATGTAATTTTTACATTCATTCTGAAATAAATGTGATGGAGGTTGATATTTATGTGTGTAAAAGGCAACAATAAGTACTGCTTCGTGAAATAGGCCTTTCTAGATGTTATTAGAAACTTGGAGTTTGAGTCTGTTAGTTTTGAATAAGTCTTTTTTAAGTCTCCTAGTTTCACTAGGATTCTGATTCCTTATTTCTAGTTGAGATATGTATATATTATTTTCTGTGACTCATGAATAAATCAAATTATTATCTGAAATCTCTCAAGCTCGTACTTTCTACTTATAATATTCTGGTATCAAAAGCAAGTTTAGACTTAATATAGCATTGTTGTAGCTAGCTAAGAAGTGATGGCAACTGAAAATACGTTTTTGCAACCTTCAATTCTAAGTTCGATGGAGAATTTTCTACGTAGAAACTAGAATTTCAGTTGCACCTATTGGAGAGACACTTACAGAGGCACACTAGTGTAAAATTGAAGACCAACGCTTAAAGACTTGAAAGCGAAAAATTATCTTTTTCAAGCCCTGGATCTTTCCATTCTCGAGATTATTCTTAAGAAAGATACATCCAAAACTATGAGAAAAAGAAATATCAAGACTTGACAAGGGTGAGGCGAGCTCTTTTGCAGGCATTGAATTCGAGGTACCCCACATGAAGGATGGAGAAATTGCGGTTGCAAACAATATGAAAGTTAATGGTGAAAACAAAAGTGATATAGAAGTAGTGGAAAAGATCTTACGGTCTAATACTCCTAAATTCAATTACGTTGTTTGTTCAATTGAAGAGGCACAAGACACTGGCAACATTTCCTCGGTGAATTGCAAAGCAGTTTGGTAGTGCATGAGCAAAGGATGATTAGCTCAAACGCAGAATAAGTTTTGAAGGAGACTCATTTCCTAAGAAGAGTTCATGAAGAGCTGAATTGCCATTGCAATTGGTTCGTTCTAATTTATATTAAGTTCTCTAAAGAATTTAAAGCTAAGACTGAACGTGAAGTGGGTCTGCAAATTAAGGCTCTCCTAACATATAGTGGAGGCCAATTCACCTCATTTAAATTCACAAGTTTTTGTGCTGAAAATGGGATAACAGGGCAGCTCGTTACTCCTTACTGCAGTAATATTTGTCAAATATTTATGCATTACAAAAGCATTTTAAATAATGCTTTCTGCCATTATGATATAATTTGAGTATATTAAAAATCTTTCTAAGATCTATATAAAATATGTATAATATATGTTATTTATGTATTATAAAATTAATTATTTCAATTTTTAAGAAGAAAAAAAAATACGTTTGATTGGAATTAGAATCAAAATTCGTATTATTTATAACAACTAAAGCCATTAATTTTAAATTTGATAGGAATTAGGAAAAGAAATTTCTTTTATAGTGAGTTAATTTCACTTCAAAACTGTTAAATTAGTGTGAAATTTGGTAAGTTGGAACTGTGGGTGTGGATTTAAAAAAGGAAGTCATAAATTTAAGTAAACGAAATTGTGAGAAGGGTAAATGGCTTTATTTTTTTAAACAAAACACAAAAGTGGTTATAACATGCACAATTTATAAAATATTTGATTTTTTTTTTTTCTTTTAGAATATGCAGACTCGTGACACTTTACAGTATGATGTTTGAGCTTTAGCATACAGAAACATATGACACTTTAGGTTTTTGAAATATGAAGTTTATAGTGATGTGATGATTGGTTCAGCGTTTCATTCATTATTTCCAGACAAAGAGTATCTTCAGTAAATCTTGTCTCTTCATGTTTCTTACTGCAACTCAGACCTCTCATTTATAAACAAAAATAATAAGAGAACAATAAAACGTGTAATTAATTTTATTTTATTTTTTATTAAATGAAATTCATGTAGATTTATTGAATAAGCAAGTTGTATTTCTCATTTGGTAGATTTCTTAAAAGAAAAGAGTCAAACTTTGTGCTACAGAATTTATAACAGTTCACCTACAATGTGAAATCAACAAGAACCCTAAATAAATTTCTAAGTTTAAGCAAGATATTATGTATCTTGTGGATGGCTTAGCTGGTTTGTTCATTAGGTTGTTGTTGATATTAATTATTTTGCCAACAACCTACCAACCTCTCTACATGCATGCCTAATCTATATCTACACTGTATGTATAGACTAACCCAATTCCTTTTACATAACAAATTCTGTTTGATTTGACTTGCAACTCGATTCCATGATGCGTACGTGGGATTATTTGTGTTAATGATAAGACCAATTAATATTATTATCACGATTTTCTCATTGATTCTTGGATGATTATGATCAAATTTTGATAATCATATAACATGTTTTCTGAGACAACTCCTGATTTTCAATTCACATCATCTGTGTAGGATTGGATCTTAATAAATTCGGTTTTGACAAATATAGCGGCTCATATTGTATTTTGTTTTTCTTTAAAAAGAAACATATTAACAATAAAATTCAGTATCAATTTTTTAATAATGATTTGTGAACATCAAAAGGTTGCTTACAGCATGGGAGAAAGGAGAGACATAAAATGAACAACTTTTAGATCATCCACCAAATTTAAACAAGCACATGTTTAGTTAATTTTGTGTCCATTGAATAGCAAAGTATTGCATGAATATTTGATGTATTACCCTGTGTTTGTGTGTGTGATAAAAAAAAAGAATAAAGAAAAACTTGGATGAACAGATTACTCCCTTTTATCTCTCTTGTTCACCAACCAACTGGGTTTAAGGCAAATTTGTATGAGGTTGCTCATTGAAAGGGTTCAATGGAAGCTACAGCATGTAGCAGCTCATCACAGGTAGTTCTAAAATAACCAGAAATATGAACAAAACTTGTAGACAGACAGAGTCTTCCATCTCCCTACTTTAGATTCCAATTCAGATTGGCATGCATGGTGATAGCAAAGCATTATCATCGCTTAGTTCCTAAACCCAAGCTGAAAGAATGATTTTCCTCATCATGGCCATAGTAATTTAGCTGTTTCTTTCTCATACACCACAACCCAGCCCTCTTGCTTCCGAGCCTTTCATGATTCTTAGCCTTTTGCAAGAAGTCACAAACATGCTGCAGAAAAAAAAAAAAAAAAAAAACTTCTTTCCTTTCATCATTTTTTAAACAAAGCACAGAAAAGAAAAATTGTTTTTTCTCATCTTTTTAACTAACCACAAAAAAAAAAAAATAA
>Ga0123340_1007584_pt1 | contig 10346 bp, 5 predicted proteins | sample SirMexnodulemix_FD_89961 | JGI IMG/M metagenome (GOLD analysis project Ga0123340, IMG submission 89961) | Root nodule microbial communities of legume samples collected from Mexico - Siratro Mexico nodule mix | ecosystem: Host-associated > Plants > Roots > Nodule | place: Mexico: Nepantla...
ATATATATTTATATGTATATTTATATGTATATTTATATGTACGAATGTATGTATATATATTTTGTCAATTTCTTTGGAAACTTATCTCTTTAGCGCCGTGCTTTGAAATTTATTTTGGAGTATTGTTTGCTTTTAGATGTTGTTAATCTGTGTATGCTGTGCGTGGGTTGTACAGTGTTGGCAATGTTCTTATTTTCTGTTTGTTGGGTGGCATTGTAAATTTGGGACGAGGGAGGGGATAGGTAATTGGCTTAATTTAGCCAGGAACTTAAAATTATGGATATGTTGATGAATGTCTATAGTTTCCTAGTTTGACTGCCAGCTAGGATTGTATCATCAGCTGAAGCTAGTTTGTAATTGGCAGTGAAAAATCTTGGTGGTTTTGATCTGTTATTTTAAGTTTTCTTCTTTGAATTCAAATTTGTCTTTGAGTGTGTTTATGTGTAGTTAAGTGTGTTCAAAGATTTGTTTACTTCTTTTGGGGCTAAATAATTAGATATTTGACAATGTGAACATTAGATTGTTTATTTCTTGGATTTATTATTCAGTAATTTTACCATTTACGAGCCTTTCTAATTAATTATTTTTCACTTTTATGGATTATTTGGGTGTTAGTTACTGTGTTCTGCCACAGGAAGACAAGGTAAATGCTATTTTGTATGGCTCTAAAACAAGCTGTTTGACTATTATATTGACTAAATGGCAAAAGAGTTGGATATGCTCTTTTATATGGCCTGGTTGTAGTAAATTTTGTAATAGCGTTCACTCAGTTGTTGCTTTGTTATGTTGAGTTTTGGACTTTAGCAGGCTGCTCTTGGTGCTTTTCAGTAATGTTATGCATGTGCTATGCTTATTCAGTGATTTCTCTATGTTATAAGTCTTGTATCTTCAGATGTGCTGTACATACTGGCTGAAATCCTTAATTGATCTTATTGACAGGCCATTACTGCTTTAAAGAAAGGGGCCTGCTTGCTCAAGTATGGAAGAAGGGGAAAACCCAAGTTTTGCCCCTTTCGTCTTTCCAATGTGAGCTTGTACTTTTAATCTGTAAATTATAACGAATCCTTGTTAAAGTGTGTTCACAATTTTTTTCTTCAAAGAATTGTATTTGGCTTTAATAAAATCCTTGGTCTTTCTACATTTTATTTTGTATTTATTTATTTTAAATAGTGGTGAAAAAAATTATTGTAAGTGATTGTAGGGGACCTTGAAACAGATTAGATTGTGAAAATTATGAGATTTGAATGCTTCATGCTCTACTAGAAAAATTATAAATATTAAAGAAAGATTAATCAATTGCTCACCATCAATTAGTTTAGCTTAAGATTAGGTTTCTCAAAGTGTTTGCAGTAACAACATTATGAAATTTTGATAGTCACAATGATTATGGTATTGAGCTTAACATGGATTTTCAGCAACATATTGAAAATATGATAACTTAGATGTTTCTTTTAGTAAAACCATTGAAAGTGGACAACGGTGATTAGTTTACAGGGAAAATTTAGTAGATTATGGTGGGATACAAATTCTGGCCCACATTAGAAGGATTTTATCTGGTTAAGACACCCATTGTGCCAACATTAAAAAATGGGAAGCTGGCCTTCAAAAGGTCATGCCAAATCTTGTTAAAGCAAGCACTCTAATCCACATATCTAGAGTTTGAACGTAATCATTCATGGTACCTTATTGACCACCATGCCATATCAAACTCTTGTATATGGTGGTTATGCATACCATTTACGGAATAACTTTCATGCCATTTCATGGTTTGAAGTATGTATGATTGTCTTGTTATTCCCATAATCTTGTTTGTGGTTTACTTATATTATTTCCATAATTTATTTGTTTTCATTACATTAAAGTTTGTTTTTAGATGTTTTCCAGTAACAGAAAAGTTAAAATTTGATTTCTCTATTTTTCTTTTCAGGATGAATCTGTTTTGATATGGTTCTCAGGGAAAGAAGAGAAACACCTTAAACTGAGTCATGTCTCCAGAATTATATCTGGACAACGCACAGTAAGTTTTTAATTTGACATGTAAAATCATTATATTGTTTTGCTTCTTTAGATTTAGCCAACAGTGCCTTACCATGTTGAGATAGCCAGTTATAAGATAGTTCCGTTGAAGTTGATGTTTGTATGACTTATACAGTTTGTGTCACCTATCTCTATATGTACTTATGAGTGTGACCACCATTGCTAGAAGTCAAGATTTCTAGATATGATATATTTCATTATCCATCTACAGTAAAAGGCTTTGTTTCTTTAGTATTATGAATAGTTTACAGTATACCTGTTTGTGGTAACTACTATTAGGTTGTGTTTTGCTTTGAGGAACATGATGTTTGCTGTTTCAGTGTCCTATTCTAATAAGTTGGCATTTATCTTCAAAGACTTTACTCATGCCTTTTTGACTTTCGGCATCTATGGTGAATTCTTTTCAAGTAATAAGTTTCTCTGTTATGATTGATAAAAAATGGCCCTACTCTTTTCAGCCTATCTTTCAAAGATATCCTCGACCTGAGAAAGAGTACCAGTCATTCTCTCTTATCTACAATGATAGGTCACTGGACTTGGTATGAATTTCTTCATTCCTCTCCCTTTGGACTTTTTTGCTGCAGTAGTCCTGTTGCTTTACTTGTACGGATGTTATTGATTTTGTGAACAGTACCAATAAATTTTATATAACACAGTTTCATGGCTTGATTATTTTCTACTAGATATGCAAGGACAAAGATGAAGCTGAAGTCTGGTTCAGTGGTTTGAAAGCATTGATTTCCCGTAGCCATCACCGGAAGTGGAGAACAGAGTCAAGAAGTGAAGGGATTCCGTCTGAGGCTAATAGTCCTCGAACCTACACTAGAAGAAGTTCTCCGTTAAATTCTCCCTTTGGCAGTAATGAAAGCCTGAAAAAGGTATTAACGTATTGTTTATGTCCCTTCTATTTTCTCACTCTCTCTCAATTGCAGTTGAAAATGTTTATTTAGAGAAAATTTGTTTGTTCTATTCAGGATAGTGGGGATCACCTTCGCCTTCATAGCCCATATGAGAGCCCCCCTAAGAGTGGTTTGGATAAAGCATTGGATGTGGTTTTGTATGCTGTCCCTCAAAAGGCTTTCTTCCCTCCAGATTCTGCCAGTGCTTCAGTACATTCTGTGTCGTCTGGAGGATCAGACAGTATGCATGGTCACATGAAGACAATGGGTATGGATGCTTTTAGAGTTAGTCTATCAAGTGCTGTTAGCACATCTAGCCAAGGTTCTGGTCATGATGATGGTGATGCTCTAGGGGATGTTTTCATTTGGGGGGAAGGCACAGGTGATGGTGTTCTGGGTGGAGGGAATCACCGAGTTGGGAGTTCTTTGGGTGTTAAAATGGATTCTCTATTTCCCAAAGCCTTGGAATCTGCAGTAGTTCTTGATGTTCAGAATATTGCTTGCGGTGGACGACATGCGGCCCTAGTGACCAAACAAGGTGAAATTTTCTCCTGGGGGGAGGAATCAGGTGGCAGACTTGGGCATGGTGTTGACTCTGATGTTCCCCATCCAAAGCTTATAGATGCTCTAAGTAATACAAATATTGAACTTGTAGCTTGTGGGGAATATCACACATGTGCTGTGACACTTTCTGGTGATCTTTATACGTGGGGTAATGGTACATACAATTATGGCCTTCTAGGACATGGAAATCAAGTGAGCCACTGGGTACCAAAGAGAGTAAATGGCCCCTTGGAAGGCATACATGTTTCATATATTTCTTGTGGACCATGGCACACTGCTGTTGTGACATCTGCTGGTCAATTATTTACTTTTGGTGATGGTACATTTGGTGCTCTAGGTCATGGAGACCGAAAAAGTGTTTCATTGCCAAGGGAAGTAGAGTCCCTCAAGGGTCTTCGTACTGTGCGGGCTGCGTGTGGTGTTTGGCATACAGCTGCAGTTGTGGAAGTCATGGTTGGAAATTCAAGTTCCAGCAACTGCTCTTCAGGGAAGCTGTTTACTTGGGGTGGTGGAGACAAAGGTCGACTTGGGCATGGTAATAAGGAAGAAAAACTTGTCCCTACCTGTGTTGCCCTCATTGAACCCAATTTTTGTCAAGTTGCTTGTGGACATAGCCTCACTGTTGCACTTACCACCTCTGGCCATGTCTATACAATGGGTAGTCCTGTCTATGGCCAATTAGGCAATCCTCAGGCTGATGGGAGGCTACCAATTCGTGTTGAAGGGAAACTGTCAAAAAGTTTCGTGGAGGAGATAGCTTGTGGTGCGTATCATGTTGCAGTTTTAACTTCAAGGACTGAAGTTTACACTTGGGGAAAGGGTGCAAATGGCCGTTTAGGCCATGGGGATACAGATGATAGAAATTCCCCAACATTAGTAGAAGCTCTGAAGGACAAAGATGTCAAAAGTATTGCGTGTGGAACTAATTTCACTGCAGCTATATGTCTGCATAAGTGGGTTTCGGGTGTTGACCAGTCTATGTGTTCGGGCTGTCGTATGCCATTTAATTTCAAAAGAAAACGACACAATTGTTACAATTGTGGACTTGTTTTTTGCCATTCATGTAGCAGTAAGAAGTCTCTTAAGGCTTCAATGGCACCAAACCCCAACAAACCTTATCGTGTTTGTGATAATTGTTTTAATAAACTTAGGAAAACAGTAGAAACTGATTCTTCATCTCATTCTTCTGTGAGCAGAAGAGGAAGTGTCAATCATGGGTCCCTGGAGTTAATTGATAAGGATGATAAATTAGATTCCAGATCTCGTAATCAACTCGCCAGGTTTTCTTCAATTGAATCCTTCAAACAAGTGGAAAGCAGATCTTCAAAGAAAAACAAGAAATTGGAATTCAACAGCAGCCGTGTCTCACCTGTTCCAAATGGGGGTTCACAATGGGGTGCATTGAATATTTCTAAATCTTTTAATCCTGTTTTTGGATCATCAAAGAAATTTTTTTCAGCTTCTGTACCTGGATCTAGAATTGTTTCCCGAGCGACATCCCCTATATCTAGACGACCAAGTCCACCTCGTTCAACTACACCGACCCCAACGCTAGGAGGTCTTACATCACCAAAGATAGTTGTGGATGATGCTAAGAGGACTAACGATAGCCTCAGTCAGGAGGTTATTAAATTAAGATCACAGGTATCTTGCTTTATGCACTTACTGTCAGTATTTGCTTTTCTTGCTTTAAATGTAGTAGAATTTTAACAAAATGGATTCGAATGGCTCTGTATTTGTATTACAACTGGTCCTTTGTTATGATGCTAATTTTTGTGAATTTGTCTGATGAAATGAGCTAGACACTGTGATAATGAAGACAAGAAGTAAGTTATATGCTATTATGATATTATATAGTATTATGCCTGGACGCATGTAGCAAGATGAATATTCATTGCAAGTCAGTGAGTTGCTCAATTACTTGCTGTATTTTATTATAATAATCTGGACATGAATACAATTTAAAATCCAGGAGATCATAAAATTTCGGTGTGTGCTAGATGTGACAATTCACCGATGAAGGTAGTCAGGGTTTGTGATTTAAACTTCTATCTCATAAAAAGGTTAACAGTCAGTAGATTTTTTTACAGTGGATTTTTTTCTTTCCCATTCGTGTTTTGGAGGGTTCAAGGAATCAATTATAGAGAGCTTCTTATCAACTATCTTCTATTATTCTTTCATAAGTGGTTGACTGTTTGACATAGAGGATGCCTGATCTGTATAACTTACTTTCGTAGGGTTGAACTGATTCTTTCCACCTTCCTTTCTCCCCTTTATTTTTCTGAACTTTCAATAAAGATGTTTAAATCACTTGGTTTTATATTTGTGCCTAATAATTTTTTTCCCTTGTAGGTGGAAAACCTGACTCGGAAGGCCCAACTTCAAGAAGTTGAGCTGGAAAGAACAACTAAACAGCTAAAAGATGCAATAGCAATTGCCGGGGAAGAGACTGCCAAATGCAAAGCAGCAAAGGAAGTAATAAAGTCACTCACTGCTCAGGTTGAAGCCTTAATCTCTTAAATTACTAATTAGACTATTACAGCCAAAAACTTAGTGATGAAGAAAGCGAAAAAAAATTCTTTACATTTAATGGGTGGGAGCCTTTTATTAGCGGTTATGTCCAGGATTTTTTTTTAGCCAAGCAATATATTCGAGATTGGTTGATTAACTCTAATTTACCCTAAAATCAAATTGTAAAGCCATGAAATGTGACATTTACAGAGTTCCAATCAAGCCTGATTCAATTTCATGCCCAACATAGTGGATTTTTTAAAATCTTTAAGCTTGTATAGCTCCGTTTTAAATTTGTACTGGATGTATCATAGCAAGGCTAATTGATCCAAAGTTTATTTGTTCCTGTCCTGAGCAGTTGAAGGACATGGCTGAGAGGCTACCTGTTGTACCTGCTAGGAATGTGAAATCACCATCTCTTGCTTCTTTTGGTTCCAATCCTTCTTCCAATGATGTTAGCTATGCTTCCATTGACCGATTGAATATTCAAACATCAAGTCCAGAGGCAGATTTAGCTGCATCGAACAACCAGTTACTTTCAAATGGATCAAGCACAGTTAGTAACCGAAGTACAGGTCACAATAAACAGGGCCAGTCTGATTCAACAAATAGAAATGGGAGCAGAACAAAAGACTCTGAATCCCGTAGTGAAAGCGAATGGGTCGAGCAAGATGAACCTGGTGTTTATATTACGCTCACCTCCCTTCCAGGAGGTAAAATAGAGCTTAAGAGAGTTCGCTTCAGGTATGCAGTATTTTATGAACGTTTTTTTCCCGGCCATTCTACATTTTACATAACTTCACATGCGAAATTTGTTAATGTAAAATATGATATACTTTTATGGAAGAAAAAGTAGGATATAATAATATACATGGTGTTAAAACCCTCGACGATCATTATTCGTACGTCGGTGACATTTTCATTCTAATGGTAACTTAGTTGCATATTCCTGTGTTTCATGTTGGGATCAATTACATATTTTCTCTATTTCACTTCCCACTGTAATGTTTGTAGTTAGGTATTGGTCCGACAAACCAGATAACTGTACAGCATTTCACTATTAGCAATTTTATAATCTTAGTTTTATCCTTTAACATTGGTAAATGTAGTCGGAAGAGATTCAGTGAGAAGCAAGCAGAGCAATGGTGGGCCGAGAATCGCGCAAGAGTTTATGAACAGTACAATGTGCTCATGATTGACAAGTCTACTGTGGGTGTTGGGGGTGAAGACCTGGCTCATTGACATGACAACTTGTAAATGAGATGTTTTTCATCATTTTGGCTGGGATTAGAGCAAGACCGCACTGATCAATTTCATTTGGCTTCCATCTAATATAAAACGAACGAGGGAAGCTGGGGTTTGGCATAGTAGGAGAGAGAATAGGGATTGATTGTGATTTGTAATTCCTCTTCGTTTTCTTCTTCATCTTTGATTTCACTTTCCATTTTTTCCCTATATGTACCTTGTGTGGGGGTTGAGGGTGAGAAATGTAAATTCTTAGTAGGTTGCAGGCTCTGGTTGAAAGGAGCTGCAGTGTAAATTTCATAAGCGAATGCATTTGCAAATTTTTCTTCTACACGGGATATAAATTCCTTAAGCCATGGGAACAACGGCACTAATTAGCTAAATATATTTACATGACCCTGCCATTTGCCTACTTTCAATTTTCCTGCTCTTGCACCTATACCAAGTCGGAGACATTTAACGGCGAACACTTGCACCACTTTTTTATTCATCAATATTTAATCATAAATGTGTGGGTATATATATTATCAGTTCACATCAGGTATCAAATTCTGCTATTCATTTTTATAAAAGTTCAATTTTACAAACTTAATTGTCAAAATCTCTCGATGAATATAAGAAATTAAATGAGCCAGGTTCTTCCAGACACGTAATCTCTTAGTAGAAATCTGTTTACCTTTTTAATTTCATATGACATGTTAAACAAAAGAAGTACCATGGAGCATTTTTTAATTTTTATAGTATGTCAAAGTTCAGAGAGTTGATTTATTTAATAAGAACTTCTATCACTTCACGAAGAAGTTTTGAAGTACGTCCTGTAACTTGATTCCTCTCTCTCTCACTCAATGTATGTAATATTCAATTAGTTGTAAAATATTTGATAAGTAATCCATGATACGAAATATCTTAATCAATGTGAAAGCTTGTTATTCATTGATGTAAATAAACGATACGTTGTTCTTCACTTTCAAACTACATTCTTATTGTATAAATGAGACTCAGGAACAGTAAGGCGGAAGAAATATTCTAGGCACAAAGGTAATGGGTTAGGTACAGTACGGGGATCATAACACCAAAATTTTCCATAGGAAAACATGTCAGATAATTGTCTGAATCCAAGATGATCTGGAGGAGGCCATAGCTAAGTTATTTCTCGACTTTTCTCACATCTTCTGATACACAATATTAAGATATCGTGACACGTGCAGTTGGAAACAAAATGAATTAGGATGTCCAAGCTTCTCTTCTACTTTTCATAAAAATAATTCTTAAAGAGAGGAATGAAAGTGATCCAAACAAAACCCTCAATGCATTAATCCTGTAATTTTCGACCAATTATCTTGTGCAATATGATATTTAACCTAGCCACAGAATATAGCAAATAGACTAAAAAAGTCCTCCCTTCTAAAGGTGAAAGAGACACTTAGTGTTTTCTTTCATGACAGTCTGATTGCAGATAATACGCTGGTAACATTCAGATGTTTCCATTACATAGAAAAGTTAAGGGTACGCTAGGGTCTATGGCCCTCAACTTAGACACGTTCCTCATAAAAGAAGTTAGACATGTTCAAGGCATATGACAGTGTAGTGATCCTTCCTACTGGTTATTTTGACACATGGGTTTCTCAGATATGTGGATTCATTTAATAATAAAGTGTTTAATTAAGTCTCTTTTTCTATATTTTGGAACTGTCAACTGTGTAAAGAATTTACTCCACGTAGAGGATCATGTCAGGGTCAAATTCTCCCCCCTTGCCTCTTCATCTTATGTGCAGAAGCACTTTCTGAGTTGATCTTACACAGCATTAAAGTTTGGAAGAGGAAAACGAAATAACTACTTACCAACATCACGAATTACACTATAATTATGCACTGATGATTAGTGTTTTAATTCCTCCAAACTCGTTTCTCTCAGTCTCTCCTCGGGCTTCAATAGTAATGTTGAATTGAGTACGTATTACTAGACAAGTACCTCTTGATAAATGCATATAATTTTAACTTCAGATTTTCTCAGTGCACGGTGAAGTAGAGGTTACGGAGTTCACACTTTGAAACCTCATTCTAGCTATGACTGTTAATATAGCATAGCATCCAGCTCCGTGTTGGTGTTCTCTCGTGAGCCGAGTTAAGAAATATATCACAGCCCACATCGGCAAAGTCTAGTGAAGTAGTGGGTCTGATTGGCTATAAAATTTAGGCATATGTGAAAGAGCAACATACTTACCTGGACGGGGTCAATAGGTGATCATGAAGGCCTATGGCCTAGGCATGTGACTCCCATTGCACCTAGGGAGGGTGCATGCTTAAGGTCTGCCCAAGTGGCAGAGCCTACGTCATAATTTGTGGCAGTGGGGGCCAGCGTTCGCGCGGCCCCTTCCAATACAGTTCTAAGTTTTCAACATTTGTTCGTGTACCTAAGTTTTCAATCCTTTACAGTTCGAAGTTTTCAATCTGTTTTTATCTAAGTTATCAATAGTTAAGTTTGTCTGTGTATCTAGGTTTTCAGTAGTTAAACTTGTTTGTGGATCTAGTTTTCAATAGTTCAATTTGTTTGTGTATCTAGTTTTCAATAATTTGTTTGTGTATATAGGTTTCAATTGTTTGTGTATATAGGTTTCAATAGTTCAATTTGTTTGTGTATATAGGTTTCAAAGATTTATATTAATGTTATTTTGTTGGTCAGACATATTATAGTGCTATTTTGTAAGGAAGGAATGACAAGACAAAATTACATAGAATGTTACATACTTGTAGTTCTGTTTAATATGTGCTAGGGTGTTAATTTAATTTTATGCATAAAATTAACAAAGAGAGAACTGTATAATTTTGTCTGCTAATCGTTATTTTAATTTTCAAATAATTTAATGACAGGATTTTGTCAAGCAATCCATCCTGAGTACCTTAGATAAAGTTTAATTAACGAAATTTTATCAAGGCTTCCGTTGTCGTCCAGCGGTTAGGATATCTGGCTTTCACCCAGGAGACCCGGGTTCGATTCCCGGCAACGGAAAATTTTTGTTGTTGTTGTTGTATTTTACTTTGTCAATCACACTTTATACACCAGAATTTACAGCATATCACACCTAATTC